>Ga0208111_1000034_pt1 | contig 93112 bp, 82 predicted proteins | sample CryBogCBH08Aug08_FD_184605 | JGI IMG/M metagenome (GOLD analysis project Ga0208111, IMG submission 184605) | Freshwater microbial communities from Crystal Bog, Wisconsin, USA - CBH08Aug08 (SPAdes) (version 2) | ecosystem: Environmental > Aquatic > Freshwater > Lake | place: Crystal Bog... | reverse complement strand
TGCCGACACCGAGGAGCGCCACAATCTTATTGTTGCGGAAGATCGGGACAACCGCTTCACGCCGCAGTTCCGCGTGGCCTTCCGGCATTCCCTTGCAGTATTTGTTTGAGGCATAATCGTTGTGAATCATGGCACTCCTCTTGCGCAGGGCATCGGCCCATATCCCTACTTCATTCAGGGAATAATGTTGGCTGGGTAACGCAACCTTGCACATTTCTGTTATGGTGTTGGTCGACCATCCCTGCAGGGAGACTGCCAGCTGGTTATCGTCGACATAGTGCAGAAACCCGATTGAACTCTCTGTCAGTCGTTTAGCTTCATCAATGGTCAACTGCAGCAGATCGTTGACTGTTTTCAGTGGTGCCGCATCAAGAATTGAAAGGTGAAATGTGTTAGCTTTCTCTATGCGCTGGCGCTCGGTGATATCATGAATGATCGAATACATCATGGTTTGAGCACGTATATTGAGTCGGGTGGGATAGATCTCAACATCGCGGATTGAGCCATTCGCCCTGCGGTGACGAACAATGAAGTAATTTTTCTCTCTCAAAACAGCCTGCTTAATGACAATCTGCAGCTCTTCAGGAGGAAGTGTATCAATCGCTCCTAAATTCATGGTACGAAACACTTCTCTCGGCCACCCGTAAAACTCAGCGGCTGTTTTATTAACATCAACTACGTCGCCGGTCGTTGGATCGAAGATTATCATGATGGCGGAATTACTTTCAAACATCTCCCTGAACTGCAGCTCACTTGTATGCAGAGCCGCTTCACCCTTTCTGTTTTTCTCTTCCATATCCATGGTGTCGAGGGCAAAGGAGATATCCCGCCCCATCTCCTCAAGCAGATGAATCTCATCAGCGTCAAAGTACTCAGCCACTTCCGAACAGAGAGTAAGCACTGCAACGATAACGCCATTTTCCCGGACGGGAACAGCGGCGGCAGATTGATGCCCTGACGAGCATAACTCTTGGCAAGACTCCTGCATGGCAAGGGCTGACGGAATGTTATTGCAGTATGCGACGTTTCCCGTTGCCACTGCAGATGCAATAATGCCCGATTTCGGGGACCCTTTTTTGATGTTCCTCGCTCCAGGCAGAAAAGAGCCATGCTCTTTACCATCTGCAACTGCCAGTGTAACAAGAGCTGCTTCTTGATCGTAGAGCCCAATCCATGCCTGATCGAACTTGCCGTATTCCACTGCCACATGGCATATCGTCTTGTAGAGTTCGTCCCGCACTTTGACACGCACAATGGCCTCATTGACCTGACCGAGCGTTGCATACATTCGGCTTAAACGCCCGATCTTCAATTCGTTTTTGGTGCGCTCAGAGACATCGCGCGTCACTTTGGCAAATCCCTTGAGCTGATGGTTTCCATCATAGAGAGCTGTGATGAGGACATCAGCAATAAAACGGGTGCCGTCCTGGCGTACCCGCCAGCCCGTATCTGCGGCCCGGCCTTCTGAAATCGCCTGTTGAAGCAAGCGTGCAGGCTTCCCGACTTTATTATCCTCATCAGTATAGAAAATCGACATATTCCGGCCGATGATCTCTTCCTCCCTGTAGCCTTTCAGCAATTCTGCTCCTTTGTTCCATGTGATCACCACACCCTTTGTGTCGAGCAGGAAAAGGGCATACTCTTTCACACCATCCACCAGCATGCGGAAATTTTCTTCGCTCCCTCGCAGTTTTTCTGTGGATTCGAGTAAAGCTTGAGTGCGACTTGCAATACGCTCATCAAGCTCACTGTTGAGCAACCTGAGTTTCTCAGCATCCCGCTTTCGAGCACCAACTTCATGGTTGATAATGACAAACGAGAGCAAGAGAAACAAGAAACTTACTACTCCGCCAGCTGCTATTGAAATAATTGTGTTCTGCATGACTACTGAGGCCAGAATGGAGCGTTGCTGTACAAGCTCTCCCTCCCTCTGTTTCATTCTTGCAATCACCATGCGAATCTCTCCCATCATGGCGTTCCCGATATCGGACTCTACCATTGCCTTTGCGGCATCAAACCCTCTCTGTTTTCGCAAGGCAACAAGAGTTTGCATAAAGTTGATTTTTTTTGCGACAAGGGGTTCCAGTTTTGCTTGGTATCGTAGCAGGACGTTGTCCTTCCTGCTCAATTGTCGCAATTCCCGGAGATGCTGCGCTATGCCGCTGGGGGCTAAAGCACTGACATAGGGATCGAGGAAGTGCTCCTCTCCGGTAATAATATAACCGCGAGGACCTGTTTCTAACTCGTTCAGGTGTATAAGGATATGGTCAAGCGAGTTCTGCGTTGCGAGTGCACGGTGGAGATCCTGCTCGTTCTCGATGAGTTGACGAAAACTGAAGTACATGAAACTGTCTGCCACCAGCATGATGATAATGGCAAGAACAAAAGCAATTCCGGAAAAATTTGCCTTAAAATTATTATTCATGAATGATCTAATTCTTCAAATTTACAGCCCCCTCAAGATTAGCTCCCTCAAAATTCGCACCTTTGAGCATGGCGCCGTTCAGCAAGGTGTCTTTTAAATTTGAACCAATGAAATTAACTCCGGTTAAGACACTTCCGCTGAAGTTCGCACCCTCAAGATTGGCACAGTGGAGATTGGCTGAGTTTAGAATTGCTTTGCTCAGAATGGCAGATCTCAAATCAGCGCTCTTGAGATTTGCTCCACTCAAATCGGCTCCACTCAGGTCAGGTTTTACCCCCCGGTTCTCTTTCACCCATTTGTTCCATACATTCACACCCTGCAGGATAATTCGCAAATGATCCTCGTTAGCCATAGGAATAGTTGATGTATTAATGGCAAATTGACTTAGTTTATACAATAAGATACACCTCAACTATATCACATCACAGCTGGTTTACATATTTTTTTGTCATGAAGTAGCATTCCATTTCAAGAGCAAGTAGTGGGGTACAGCTATACTTTTGTGGTTTTTCCCTTTTCGCTTTCCTGATGTCACAACCGGTATTGTCAGAGTTGGATAAAAAAAACCACTCCCTGTAGAAAAATAATTTTTGCTTTACATAAAATTGATACTATATTAGTATCAATTAAACGGACAGCAATGAAAGTACTCACCAAGAATACGGATTACGCAATACGAGCCCTGTTGGCGCTTGCCGCCAAGAAGGGGAGTTATCTGTCGGCAAAGAGTATTGCGACTGAGCACGATATCCCTTACCAGTTTCTGCGCCGCTTGCTCCAGGAGATGATCCGCTACGACCTTATTGTTTCAAAGGATGGTGTGCAGGGCGGGTTTATGATGAAAAAGGATCCTGATGAGATCACCGTAACCCAACTCATTGAAATTTATCAGGGCAAGGTTCAGGTATCGGAATGCATGTTCCGCAAGCAGATTTGCGGCAATCGTGCTCGATGTGTGCTTCGTCATGAGATCATGCGCATTGAGTCTGTCGTTCAGAGCGAATTTGAAAAGGTGACCATAGGCAAGCTGCTTCGTGACCTTGAAGCTGCCAACAAACCGGAACCGGAATTGAAACCATAAATAGAAAGGAGTAATCAACAATGAAACGTCAGATTATCACCATAGATGAAAAAAAATGTACCGGCTGCGGCGACTGCATTCCTGGTTGTCCCGAAGGAGCATTGCAGGTGATTGACGGCAAAGCCCGTCTCATCAGCGACCTGTTTTGCGATGGACTTGGAGCCTGTATAGGCCACTGTCCGACCGGAGCGATGAACATCGAAACCCGTGAAGCTGAACCTTACGACGAAAAGCGCGTCATGCATGAAAGTATTGCCAAAGGTGGAGCGAATGTCATAGCAGCTCATCTTCACCACCTTATGGATCACGGCCAGAGTGACTTTGTGCAGCAGGCACTTGAATACCTCCAGGAGCAGGGAATTGCCAACCCGCTTGAAAATGAAGCTCTTCGCCAACCAGCAAATCAGCATGCACATGGAGGTCACCACCATGCACCGCACGCCGGCGGATGTCCAGGAAGCAGGACTCTCGATTTCAGTGCACATGGCAAATCTGAAGCAGCAGCCACAATACCTGGCGTGCCAGCAGAGAGCGCACTCCGCCAGTGGCCCATCCAGCTTCACCTCGTTTCACCACAGGCCCCCTATTTCCAGGGCTCTGATCTCTTGCTTGCAGCCGACTGTTGCGCATTTGCAGTGGGCGACTTCCATGCCTCCTTCATGAAAGGTAAAAGCCTTGCAATAGCCTGCCCGAAGCTTGATTCAGAAATGGATATCTATGTCGACAAACTTGCAGCCATGATCGATCTGTCGCATATCAACACCATCACCGTAGCCATTATGGAGGTGCCATGCTGTGGTGGCCTGATGTCGATAGTGGCCGAAGCCCAGCGTAAGGCCAAACGTAAGGTGCCCGTGAAAAAGGTGGTGATCACTCTTCAGGGCAAAACACATTATCAGAAGAATGGGTGTAACCAATATATATATATGGAGAACCGATGCTGAAATCATAAAGCGAATGCCAGGCAATTAAAGGCTTTTGTGTTCAGCATATCGGAACAGGGCTTTGGTAAAAGAAAAAATGGGCGATAGCGAAGGGGCGGCAGGCTACACAAAAATGGCTCTTTTGTTCTCACCAGATCTGAAGAATCAATAACCAATAAAGGGAGATAGAACGATGGGAATGTTATGTAATCAATGTCAGGAAAGCATTCATGGAACAGGGTGTACGGTGCGAGGAGTATGCGGCAAAGATGAACCTACTGCCCAGCTTCAGGATGTGCTGGTCTATGCTACCGAAGGGCTTGCTCTGGCTGCAGAAAAATTGGAGGGCAGCGTTTCAAGGAAGGTTGGCCAGCTTATCAGCGAATCACTCTTTGTCACCGTAACCAACACCAACTTTGATGAGGATGCAATAGTCGCCCAGATACGCAAGACCCTTGCCGTGCGCGATGAACTCAATGTAACACTCGTTCATCAGCCGAATCATGATGCCGCTCACTGGAGTGGAAGTTCAAAAGAGGATTGTCTTTCGAAAGCTCTTGAAGTCGGTCTTGATAGCTTGAGTGAACATGAAGACCTGCGTTCTCTTAAAAGCCTTGTGCTTTTTGGCCTGAAGGGACTTGCCGCCTATACAGACCATGCAGCAGTACTCGATTATCATGATGACGATATCTATACTTTTTATATAAAAGGGCTTGCGGCGCTCACCAAAGAGCTGTCGGCAGACGAACTGACCGCACTGGTGCTTGAGACCGGTGGAGTTGCCGTCAAGGCAATGGCACTGCTTGACAAAGCCAACACCACAACCTACGGTCAACCCGAAATCACCACAGTGAAGACCGGTGTGGGCAAAAACCCCGGTATCCTGATTTCAGGCCACGACCTCCGCGATATGGAAGAGCTGCTGAAGCAGACAGCCGGCACAGGCGTTGACCTCTATACCCACTGCGAAATGCTTCCCGCACACTACTATCCGGCATTCAAAAAGTATCCGCACTTCATTGGTAATTATGGAGGTTCCTGGTGGCAGCAGGACAAAGAGTTCGATACCTTCAACGGCCCCATACTCATGACCACAAACTGCATAGTCCCTGTCCGTGAAAGCTATCGCAACCGTATGTTCACAACAGGTATGGCCGGTTATCCTGGACTGAAGCATATTCCCGCAAGACCTGAAGGCGGACATAAGGATTTTTCAGAGCTTGTCAATCTGGCTAAAACCTGTCCGTCACCAAAAGAGATAGAAAACGGCACCATCACGGGTGGCTTTGCACACAATCAGGTTCTGGCTCTGGCCGACAAAGTGGTCGAGGCAGTAAAGTCAGGAGCTATCAAGCGCTTTATCGTTATGGCCGGCTGTGATGGACGTCATGCATCGCGCAAATACTATACCGACGTTGCAGCCGCACTTCCCGACAACACCATCATCCTTACTGCAGGATGTGCCAAGTACCGTTACAACAAGCTCGAGCTTGGCGATATCGGCGGCATACCCCGAGTGCTCGATGCCGGTCAGTGCAACGACTCATACTCCCTTGCCGTCATAGCCCTCAAACTTCAGGAGGTATTTGCCCTTGACGATATCAACGATCTGCCAATTTCCTTCGACATTGCCTGGTACGAGCAGAAAGCCGTGACTGTGCTGCTCGCCCTGCTGTATTTAGGGGTAAAAGGCATTCGCCTCGGACCAACACTTCCCGAGTTCCTGACACCGAATGTAGCCGCCGTTCTGGTCGAGAAATTCGGCATCAAGCCAATCGGGAAAGTTGATGCTGACATCGAAGCTATGATGGTCGGCGCTTGACCCCATACATAGTAGTTATTCTTTTTACCGCCCCCTCCCATGTCATCCCTGACAAAGGAGGGGAGCGATTAACCCTTAGCAATCGGCACCTGCCCTCCGCGCAAGCCCGTGAGCAATTCATGCCCTTGGGTATATCTACGTTCTCTTTCCTGTACTCACAGGCGCACTCATTATGCTCCTTGCCCTGCTAACCCCACTGAATTTTAAGCGAAATTTTAACCAATCTTAATGGAGTTTTATGATTCTATTGATTACTCTCAGAGGTGTGTATCATTCAATAATCATAACAACGGGGTCACCAATGAAAAACTTTTTACGCTTTCTATTTATGGCAATAATTGCTTTGACGCTTGCAAACAGGGCCGCATTTGCAGCAGAAGATACCAAAAGCCTTTTGTCAAGTGGTGAGGCTAAGTTTAAAGCAAAAAATTACAGTGGAGCAATTACAGACTACACCAAGGCCCTGGAGCTTAATCCAAAATTAGCCGAAGCTTATCTCGATCGAGGTTTTGCGAAACGCTCCGCTGGCGATATCGAAGGAGCGAAAATTGACTTTAAAACCTCAATAGATATAGACCCAACACCAAAAGATGCAGCCGCTTACTACAATCGGGCTCTTGCAAAATCCGCTCTTGGTAATAACGATGGCGCATTGTCAGACTATAAAAGGGCAGCTGACCATGGGGATACCAAGGCAAGGGAGTGGTTAAAAAATAATGGATATAAATAGTTGACTTCTCTTATCTGAAAGGCAAAGTATCAGCTTTCCTTTTCCCGGGGGCTTCTTCTTATTTTATTAGGCACTTACAGGAACTTTTTATAATGTATATAAATTTTATGCTAAGTAGGTTCTTGTTCACTGTATCTTGTGTAATAGTATATAGAAAAAGAAAACAGGATATCACCGTGCTGAGCGTTCATAGGGATGCCTTTGAACTTGCAGCAGATTACCGTTGGAAAGCAAAAGGAAAAAACCTCTGGGCAGATAAAGATGACTGGTTTGAAGCAGAAGATTCCATCATTGAAGATTGACAAAAAGCAGCAAGACCATAACCCTGTCAGCCCTGTAGCATTGAGGGATCTCGACTTGCATCAGAGAGAGCTTGAGATGCCGCAGGATGATCTGCCTCAATCAAGGGCTGAACTGGAAAAAAGCCTTGTCAGGTATCGTGCATTATATGAGCAATCTGAACATAAACTGCAGCAGTTGACCCGTGCACTTCAAGCCACCAGCCAGAACAATCAGTCACTGATTCAAAGCACTACTGAAAGAGAGCTGCTTGAAACGCAGAAACGCTTTACCCAGGCACTGGAAGCCTCTAAGGCCGGTGTCTGGAAGTGGGATGTCAAAACCGGGGAAAATATATGGTCAGACGAGTTATGGAAGTTATACGGGTTGAAACAAGGCAAGGAAAAAGCCTCCCATGAGCTCTGGCGACAAACTATTCATCCCGACGACAGGCAAGAGATAATCCAGAATGTTGTACATGCTGTGAAACAGGCAATCCCGATTGCTTTTGAATATCGTGTTTTTCACCTTGACGGCACGCAGCACTGGCTGATGGCAAAAGGCAAACCGTTATTCGATGATAACGGCGAAGTAGCATACTATATCGGCACAATCATTGATATCACCGATCGCAAGCAGATAGAGCTTGAACATGAACAGCTGATCGAAAGCAGGGCAGGATTTAACGCCGCTCTGCAAATGCGGCATATCGGCTGGTGGGAACTTGATCTGAGTGACAACGTTGTCTATAGGTCACTTGAGCATGAGCGTATATTTGGCTACGACTCTTTTCGTTCACAGTGGACCTATAAGACCTTTCTGGATCACATTATTCCCGACGATCGCGCCGAAGTGGAGAAAAAGTTCAAGGAAGCAGTTGCGAAACTCGCTGACTGGCATAGTGAATGCAGGATTCGGCGTGCAGATGGTCAGATTCGCTGGATATGGGCAGTCGGGGGCTATCAGTTTGACAAAACAGGCAAGGCGATTCGTATGTCCGGCATTATACAGGATATCACCGATCGCAAGCTCCAGGAAGTGGAGCGAGAAGCACTGCAGGCGCAGCTCTATCAGGCACAGAAAATGCAGATGGTTGGCCAGCTTGCCGGAGGCATTGCCCACGACTTCAACAACATGCTAACAGTGATTCTCGGCCATACCGAACTTGCTCTTGAGCGTCACGACAGCTCCAATGAAGATCTCAGGGCCATACAGAGCGCAGCCACCCACTCTGCAGAACTCACAAAGCATCTCCTTGCATTTGCCCGGCGGCAGAGTGTCTCGGCCCGTATCATTGACTTGAACTCCTCCGTAGAAGAGCTGCTCACCATCCTGAGACGCCTGATTGGTGAAAACATCACTCTCCAATGGATACCCAAAGTCAAGGACGCCTTTGTCAAGCTTGATCCATCACAACTCATCCAGATGCTGACCAACCTTTGCATCAATGCCCGTGATGCCATTTCTGACATTGGTACCATCACCATCGAAACCTGCACAATCCATGTTGACCAGGCCAAAATCAATGCCGGCCACGTCTGCACCATACCCGGTGCATATGTTACCCTCACCATTACCGATAATGGACACGGCATCGAAAAAAAACATCTTCCACATATATTCGAACCTTTTTTCACAACCAGAGATATTGGCAAAGGCACAGGCATGGGCCTCGCAACGGTCTATGGTATTGTCAAACAAAACAACGGCTCTATAACCGTCGAGAGTAAAAAAGGAAAGGGAACCAGAATCATTATCTATCTGCCATTGCACCAGGAAGAGAGGCTCCCCGAAAAAAGCGCAGCAGAGGAGCCGGAATTGCCCTGCAATAAAGGCATGATCCTGCTGGTCGAAGACCAATCCGATATCCTGCAATTATGCAGAACAATGCTTGAACAGCAAGGATACACCGTCCTTACAGCCTCAACTCCACAGGAAGCAATAGAACTTGCCTGGAAAAAGAGAGAGAATATTGACCTGCTGGTAACGGACGTGATTATGCCGGAGATGAACGGCAGCGATCTTTTCAAAACAATTGAACCGATATGTCCCAGGCTCCATGTGCTCTATATGTCGGGCTTCACGGCTGACTATATAGGCAAGCACCTTGCTGGCGACAAGCAGGCAAACTTTATCGAAAAGCCATTTTCCCTCAGGGCCTTGACAACAATTGTCCACGATATCCTGAAAAAGCAACCTGAAGAGTAATCCTTTCCCATTCCTATGACACTCCAAAGCAAGGCCTCGGCCTGACCGGCTGTCGGCAACAAAAGAACTTTAACTGATTGTGACGTATTTAATCGTAAATTTCAATTACATTTTTATTCCTGTTTCAAAGTACTTTTTCCGCCATGGCCTCAAATCGCCCTTATCGACCCTCATTGGGCCTCCAGGCTGCCCTTGAAGAAATTGAGAAATATCGGGCGCAGTTATACGACCCGGAAGTAGTTGATGCCCTGCTCCGCCTGTTTCGAGAAAAAGGCTATCAGCTCCCGGTCTGATGCAAACCACCCCGGAATATCGTACTTTATTGTTACAATTCCCTATAGAGAAAAAGCAAAAATACTAACCCATGCCAGAGAAGAAACAGGGTAACAATAACTCAAGCCAGACACAAAGCGGGCAGGCTAAGGATGTTCTCCATCGTAACCTCGGCACCTATATGCAGCACGGCTACGCCTACTACCGCATGATTACCGATGAAGAGAACCGTGTTGATTTTATCTATGAGGAGGTCAACGAGAATTATGAGAAGCTGACCGGATTGAGAGAGGTTATAGGCAAGAGAATCACAGAAATCCGCCCAGGTCTGGCCAGGTCAAATCCACGGTTTTTCGAGAAATATGCAAAGGTAGCCGAAACAGGCATACCCGACAAGTTTGAAATCTTCATCGATACAGAGAATCACTGGTATGATGTCTCCCTCTACAGCCCCCAGAAAGGCTATGTGCTCTCAATGTTCGATGATATCACAGCACGCAAACTGGTTGAGCACCAACTTCAGAAACTGAGTGTTGCAGTCGAGCAAAGTCCCGCAATTGTGGTCATGACAGATCCGCTCGGCGCTATCGAATACATCAACCCAGCCTTTACCCAGGTTACAGGATATACAGCAGAAGAGGCAATAGGTCAAAACCCCCGCATTCTTAAGTCCGGCCTGATGCCGCAAACCGTCTATGAAGATCTCTGGAAAACCATTCTTTCAGGCGATGTCTGGCATGGAGAGCTGCAAAACAAAAAGAAAAACGGTGAACTCTACTGGGATCAAGCCGTGATCTCGGCCATACGGAACAAAGAAAATGTGATAACCAATTTTGTTGCCGTCAAGGTAGATATCACAGAACAAAAAAAAACAGAGCATGAACTGATCGATGCCAAACAAAAAGCCGAAGAGAGTGACCGGTTAAAATCAGCCTTTCTTGCCACCATCACCCATGAGCTCCGAACCCCGATGAACGGAATTCTCGGCTTTTCCGAACTCCTCAAAGAGCCTGATCTCTCACCACAAGAATCCATCGAGTATGTCGACCTTATCCATCAAAGCGGCCTGCGTCTCCTCACACTCATCAATGAACTTATCGATATAGCCCGTATTGAATCCGGTGAAACCAGGGTTCAGCAGGTCGACACCAGCGTCAACAAGCTTCTGTCCGATCTTGTAACCTTTTTCAAACTTCAGATTCGCAAAAAAGGGTTGCGACTTAAATGTACCCCAGGTCTACCTGACAGCATAAGCACCATCACGACAGACAGCGCAAAACTTACCCAGATACTCACCAACCTTGTCAACAACGCACTGAAATTCACCTTTGAAGGTGGGATTGAAATTGGCTATACAAAGCTCAACGGCACGCTTGAGTTTTATGTCAAAGACACCGGCATCGGCATACCACTTGCCATGCAGGAAAAGATCTTTGAACGATTCATTCAGGTCGATAACCCCCTGACTAGAGAGATCGAAGGCTCCGGACTTGGCCTGAGCATTACCAAAGCCTATATTGCCATGCTTGGCGGAACCATCCAGGTGGACTCAGTTGAAGGCAGGGGCACTACCTTTACCTTCACCCTGCCCTACAATCACCCAGGGAGTCATGAGCCATCCAAAGCAGTTTCCAGCATCCTGCTGCTCATAGCCGAAGATGACGACATAACCCGCATTCTCCTCACAAAGATACTCAAAGACGAAAACATAGCTATCCTTTATGCCCATAACGGTCATGAAGCCATTGAGCTCGCAAAGCTCCACCCCGAAATCAATCTGGTGCTTATGGACATAAAAATGCCACTCCTAAACGGTTACGAAGCAACACGGCAAATCAAACAACTTCGCCCCGATCTACCGATTATAGCCCAGACAGCCCTTACAGCAGCAGAATACCGCGAAAAAGCAATACAAGCTGGGTGTGATCGTTTTATCAAAAAACCAGTCAGTAAAAAAGAACTGATCACCATGATACATGAACTCCTCTATCGGTAAGGGGAGTGCCACAAGGGGTGCCTTAAACGCTCAATACTTTCAAGGAGTATTTTTATGGCTCTTGAGTTCAGAAAGGAGGCGCCGACTCAGCTGCGTTCTCCGGATGACCTTGACCGGTTGAGGATGCCTGGGAAGCTGCTGCAATGGCCGGGTTTGATGAGGATATCCGCCAGATGCCGATGGGAATGCATACCCTCATCAGTGAGGGCGGTGGAACACTTTCCGGCGGGCAGAAGCAGCGGCTGATTATTGCCGGTTCCCTTGTCCGGAAGCCGCGCATCATCTTTTTTGACGAAGCAACCAGCGCTCTCTATAACCGCACGCAGGAGGTGGTCAGCAAGAGTCTTGAGCAGCTTAAGGCAACCCGTCTTGTGATTGCTCACCGACTCAGTACCATCCGGAATGCTGACCGCATCTACAGCCTCGATCAAGGGCGTATTTTGCAGTCGGGCAGTTACAATGAATTAATGGCTCAGGAGGGGTTTTTTAAGGAGCTTGCCATCCGGCAAATAGCTTAGCGTAACAACTGAACTTGGCCAAGCCAAAGAGATCAAGCATTGCGCCAGTGCAGATGAAGATCGCTAAAGAGCCCGATTCGAGTACACAACACGCTGCAGCGTGGTTGGCTGTGCTGGCCGCAAGAACTTTGGCGTGAGAACTTGGAACATTAGCTGTAACTTCCGAAAAAATAATTTGGATATAGATATCTATCTATCTATCTATCTCGTGCTTGATTAAGACTTGTCAGCCAGTACGACCAGAACGAACATGCAGACTCTACCGTACTCTCTTCCACATGCAAGGTGCCACAGTGCTACTTACACTTCCCCAACTGCAGCGCCATGAGAAAGGATATTTCTAATCCATTGGGTCGCTCTGAGTTACGGAGGCTGGCTGAGGAGCGGCTGAGAGCCAGTGGGTTCATTCCTGAATCCCAAGCATCCCCAGTTGATAAGCAGCGAATCCTGTATGAACTCTCGGTTCACCAGATTGAGCTTGAGATGCAGAATAAAGAGCTTCAGCAAGCATACAATGAAATCCAGAAAGAACATAAGCGCTTCAGCGATCTCTACGATTTTGCGCCAGTCGGCTATCTGACGCTTGCTCGAGACAGCACAATACTTGAGGCAAATCTTACCATCGACAAAATGCTCTCTTGTGAGCGATCGCATCTAAAGGGAGCCCGCTTTAGCAGTTTTATGGTACATGCCGATCTCCCTGTGTTTAACAGCATGATGCAGAAGGTCTTCCAGAGTAAAACTTATGAGCATTGTGAGGTCAGGATAGAGCACGTTGACCCCGAAAAGGCAACTTCACTCCCACAAACGTTTCGGCTTGACGCCATCACCAGCGACAGTCCCGAGGAATGCCGTCTTACATTCACCGATATAAGCGATGCCCGGCGTGCATTAGATGCTCTGAAAAATAATGAAGCCCAATACAGATGCTTGTTTGATGCAGCACAGGAAGGAATTTTGATACTCGACTACAAAAGTGGAAAAATTGTTGATGCCAATCCCTTTATAGCTCATCTCATGGGTTTTTCCCTTGATGAAATTGAAGGTAAAGAACTTTGGGAGATCGGGTTTATTCTGGATAAAGAACTGGCACGAAACACATATCTGGAACTGCAAACGAAAAGTTATATCCGGTATTCTAATTTACCTCTCCAGCACAAGTCAGGCAAGGTCATTGAAGTTGAGTTTTTCTGCTACGTCTATATCAGTGGCGATGAAAAAGCAATACAGTGCAACATTCGCGATATCACGCTCCAGAAACAATTGTTGGAGTATGAAAAGAAGCAGAATCAGATCATCGAACAACTCGCCATGCATGACCCCTTGACCGGCCTGCCAAACCGCCGTCTTCTCTCCGAGCGGGTATCGCTCTCGCTCGCTCAATGCCGTCGGAACAACGCCATGGCAGCCTTGATGATCTTTGATCTGGACAAGTTCAAACCAGTCAACGACACCCTTGGCCATGCAATCGGCGATATCCTGTTACAGCAAGTGGCCTCCCGCTCAGTTGAAGCACTGCAAAGAGGAGAAGACTCAATCGCCCGCCTCGGTGGCGATGAATTTGTCGTCCTGCTGCCGCAGATTGTTGCCATATCGAATGCGGTTACCATGGCAGAAAAAATCCGGAAAAAAATAAAAGAACCCTACACCATCGAAGGGCATACCATCGATATCTCCTGCAGCATCGGTGTCGCAGTCTTCCCTGATCACGGCGAAGACGAACTTAATCTGATGAAACATGCCGACGAGGCTCTGTACCGTGCGAAAAATAATGGGAGGAACCAAGTAATGGTATTTTAAACACATCCAATCCAACACTCAGCGTATCAGGGTTAGTAACACCGTTCTGCCCAACAGCTATCATGAACGCGCATACAACATGACAAAAATAAATTTGAAGCCAATGTTAATTCCGCTAAACAGGCGGCAACCTCCCCAGGCGTTAACGGGCATTAACGGGCTTGATATCATTACCGAAGGCGGGCTGCCGAAAGGTCGAGACTCACTCATTTGCGGAGGAACAGGTACCGGAAAAACCCTGCTCGCCATGGAGTTTTTGCTCAGAGGTGCCCAGCAGTTTCATGAGGCCGGCAACCTTAAAATGATTGCACAGGAAAAAACCCGTCAATCGCAACTAATCGCGTCGATCGAACTGCAATGGGAAAAGTTCGTAACGTTGATGAACGGCATACCCTTGTAAAAGCTAAAAAAAAATCAAAATGAACGGCAGCAAATGACCGATAAACCGATTGATTTAAGAGTTCATAAAAAAACAGAATCTGCAACCGCTCCTTCCAGTAAATGGCTATTGCGGTTGTATGTCGCAGGAACTACCGTACATAATAGCTCAAGTAGGATTTTTGCATTAATTATGCAGACAAATACTCGTTTATTCAGCCATAAGGTTTTGCGGCGTTTTTATTGTCATTCTCCTCAACAAATTTATCGGAAAGGGTAAGACCCCTGGTGATATAAAGGAATAATAAAAAGAAGTTGGTAGTATTTTTTCAACAAGTCTGATCATGAAAAGCCATGTCAAACGAAACAATCGATGATGTAACCGGCGGCATCAACGCAATAACCGGATCCGCAGGCAAAATTGCAACACAGCAAATCGAGCTGTTCACCCTCGCTATCGAGTCTGTGACACAGCTTTTTGTGCCAATCAGCAAAACGGCAACAGATCTTGTTACAGGCACGCTAACAGCCCTGAATCAAGTGCTGGAAAGCGCATCAACAGCTCTCGCTCCAAAAAAATAGTTAATCCTTGAACCGTTGTTCAATTGCCTTGCTTGGTCTGGCATAACCGGCTGTGTTGGGGGAAGAGCCCTGTAGCATTGAGGCAGTGTTGAAGCAGCATGCACACTCCTCATCACTCTTCTCCCTGTCATCCTGCACTCTCTCATCCTCAGCCAGCCACATCTCTTCCAGAGCATATTCTATTACATGAGAACAAATAAGCTCTATACGATCAGCAATATCCTCTTTTGCCATCAATGCAGCACGGAATGCCAGATCACCTTTCATTCTCTCAAGGTATGCTTCCAATGGCTCTTGAGGCATAACAAATCTCTTTTAATCCCTGAACCGCTGTTCAATATCCTTGGTAGGCTTTGCAAAACCCGCTGCTTTTGGCGATGAGCCCTTGAACACAGAAGAAGAAGAGCCACCATAAAGAAAAGGATAGGCATTGACCAGCAAGCGCTTCGTACCTTTCCCTACATTCTCAAGATAATCACCAACAGTCCACCACGTCCCATCAATGTATGTTTCAACCATTCTTCCGTATGCCGATCCAAAATTGGTAAAGAGTCCCGATATGTTAATCATGGTCAGTGGTTTTGTTGATTTATTATGCACTGTCATGCAAGTTAGCAGAAATAGGCTGATCTTGAAATAAATTATACCGTAAAACCCTTATATCATCAGCACGCCATGCGTAATCCTGAGCGTAGCGAAAGATAGATCCCAGCAGTAACCTCCTAAGATATCAGCACACTTACAATGGCTGGTCAGTGATGATACAATGGATGACGAAGGTAAGTGTAGCTTGAGCGACCGTCAATTCAGCGTATTCATCTGGCAATCCGCCATCTCAAGTTCATCTGCAGTAAAGGTGAATCCCTGCCGATTGATATAGGCCATTTTCGTCTCGATATCTTCCATCCCCTTTAACAGCATTACGAAAGGGTTCATCACTCTTCATCCGTTCGAGGAATGCATTGGCTTGTTCCTGAGACATGGGAGTTTGGTTGAATGGGTTGGGGTGATTTTATGAATATCGATTTGGCTATACCGGTCATGGCGCAGTCGTGATCCTTGAACATTCCCTGCGATATTAACCGAGAATCTATTTTATGTGATAGCTGTTCAGTTTCATCGCAGGGGCATGTTAAGTAAATAAAGTGTAAAATGAAAGCCCGGTTTGTTATTATCGTGCTCCCGGACATCGTTTGCTCATCTGTAGGTTATATCCTCAGTACCCAGCTCTGCTCAGCACGTTCTTCAGCTCTTAAGGAATTACATCTCTGAGTACAGTAAGATTACAACTCTATTTTCAAAATACAAGACAAGGTGTCGCTGGCGTATCTTCCTCGATAACTTCAGCATGACAAAGGGTTATATCCCCAGCACTCAGAACTCTCCCCCCACTCAACCCTTAGCCTGTTTTTAAAAAAAGTCATCTGCCGTTTTGCATAATTGCGCGTATGCTGCTTAATTAGCTCGACGGCAGTTGCATAGTCGATCAACCCGTCGAAATATTGAAACAGCTCCTGATATCCCACCGATTGCAGCGCTGATAGCTTTTGGTGCTGAAGCATTGGCCGATATTTTTCATACAGCATTGCCGCTTCATCGCAAAGTCCGGCCTCAAGCATCTCCTCTGTGCGCTGGTTGATGCGTTTGTAGAGCTTTTCGCGGGGCATGGAAAGGCCGGTGGTCATAAACGTGAGGCCGCTGTGCGCTTTTTTTCCTCGTGCCTGCAACTCAGTAACGCTTAAGCCGGTAATTTCAATGATCTCAAGGCTGCGGATCAGGCGCTGGCTCTTTGTGGGGTCGAGGGTTGCTGCCTGCACTGGGTCTTGCTTCAGCAGTTTTTCATAAAGTCTCGCTTTTCCTTCCCTTTCAAGCTCTTCAAGCAGTCGTGTTCTGATTGCCTGATTTGCCGGAGGCAGGTCAGCGAAGCCCTCAAGCACTCCTTGAAGGTAGAGGGTTGAGCCTCCAGCAATGATGGCTTTTTTTCCCCTACTGTGAATTTCGTGGATCCTCTTTATCGCTTCTGCAGCAAAGTCACCGGCGGTGAAGGGATCGCCGATATTTTTTTCATTGATAAAATGATGCTTCACCTCTCGAAGCGCCTCTTCTGAGGGCTTGGCCGCACCGATAGTGAGTTCTCGGTAGATTTGGCGCGAATCGGCAGAGATGATTTCAGCGCCGCTCTCATTCGCCACCTTCAGAGCGAGAGCCGATTTGCCTGAAGCCGTTGGGCCAAGAATCACAAGGACCGGTTGTTCTGTGGCTGCTTGTTGCACGGTCTCCTTATGATCGGTTATCAGGATAAAAGGGGTTTCAACGCCTTGCACACCCTTGAGAGCGGGAGCCCGACAACATTATAGTAGCAGCCTTCAATACGTTTGATATAGCAGGCCATCAGAGGATCCTGAATACCATAAGCCCCGGCCTTGTCGTAGGGCTTCACGGAGAGAAGGTAGCGCTTGATTTCGTTGTCGGAGATCGGCTCGAATTCAACGGTGGTCGATACACACTCTGTGTAGCTTTTATCGCCGAAAAGCAGTACAAAACCGGTATAGACCCGGTGTGAACGGTTCTGAAGGCTTTTGAGCATCATGAATGCATCATCGAATCCTGAAGGCTTTCCAAGGATCTGGTTTCCTTTTGTTACTACGGTATCAGCAGCGAGAATAACTGTTTTGCGGTTATGTTGTGCGATCAGGGCGGCGGTAGCTTCAGCTTTCAACAAGGCAATTTTTGTGACGTTATCTTCAATGGAGAGTGCTGTGTCAATAATTTCCTCTGTCTCTACGGCCACAGTTTCAAAAGAAATCTGCATTAAAGAGAGTATATCTTTTCGTCTCGGGGATTGCGAGGCGAGGATAAGAGTTGGTCTGGCCATGTTGTTGTAATCAGTTCAGGTTGTTCCAGCCCCTGCGGTTGAGGTCTGCAAAGATGAGTGCTCCGGCAATACAACCGGTGCCGAGAAAGAGGAGACCCTGAAAAAGATCACCAAATATAACTCTCCCTGTGCCGAAAAGGATTGCATAGATCATAATGATTCCCAGTGCCCAGTCAACAAAAAGCATGGTGAATCCGGTGTCGGATTTCACATCGGGCAGGTTTTTTGAAATTTTATTCCACAGCACTCCTCCGACTCTGGTGGTTCGGTAGAATGTTTCGAGTTGTGCTGTTTCAGTTGGTGGTGTCAGAAAGGTGACAATGAGGGTTACAGCTATGGTAATGCCGACAATTATAAAAATTGAAAAGGGAAAAGTAATGGCAGTATACAATTTCAGCCACGACAAAACCGCAAAAGGAGTAATCATCGAGGTGATTTCCGACCAGGCATTGAGTCGCCACCAGAACCAGCGGAGAATAAGCACAAAGCCGGTACCTGCCCCGCACTGGATAATAAACTCCCATGCGCCTGTTATGGTGTCGAGCACAAAGAAGGTAATGTAGAGGGCAAAGGCTGCGGTCAGGAATGTGGTAATCTTGGAAATAGTGACATAGTGTTTTGTATCTCCATCCCTTTTCAGAAACCGTTTGTAGAAATCGTTGATAAGATAGCTTGTGCCCCAGTTCAGGTGGGTTGAGAGCGTTGACATGTAGGCGGCAAGAAAAGCGGCGATCAAGAGACCTCTAAGTCCGGGTGGCAGGACAGCTTTCATGACGTAGACAAAGCCATCCTCTTTCTGGTTGAGCGGAAGATGGGGAAACATGACAAGGCTTACCAGACCGACAATGATCCATGGCCATGGCCTCAGGCAGTAGTGAGCCACGGTAAACCAGAGTGTTGCAAGAAGTGAGTGTTTTTCGTTTTTGGCGCTCATCATGCGCTGCGCAATATAGCCGCCTCCACCTGGTTCAGCTCCAGGATACCAGGATGACCACCACTGTACAAAGGCCATGGCGGCAAAAGAGGCAAAGGGAAGGGCCGCAGCACCCGTAACAGAGGTGCTCTCTCCAGAAGTGAATGAGGGGAAAAAGTCGAACATCCATCCCGGGAGCGCTTTTGCAAGGCCACCCGCAGAGATTACTACCGGGGATTGCACTGCAAGGACGGCAAGGATGATACAACCTGTCATGGCGATGACAAACTGAACCGCATCGGTAATGGAGACTCCCCAAAGGCCGGATAGCCCTGAGTAAAAGGTGGTAAGGAGGACAAGTGCAACAATGCTCCATACTGGGTTCAGCTCCGGTACCATAATCTTAATGATCTTGAACATGGCGAGGTTGACCCAGCCGATGATGACGGCGTTGATAAAGAGGCCGAAATAGAGTGCCTTGAATCCACGCAGAAATCTGGCCGCCTTGCCACTGTATCGCAGCTCTATAAATTCAAGGTCGGTAAGGATTTCGGCGCGTCGCCATAATCTGGCAAAAAAGAAGACGGTGAGCATGCCTCCCGATACAAATGTCCACCATACCCAGTTGCCGGCTATGCCGTTTTTGGCTACAAATCCTGCAACGGCCAGCGGGGTATCGGCGGCAAAGGTTGTTGCTACCATTCCGGTGCCGGCAATCCACCAGGGCAGTTTGCGTCCGGAAAGAAAAAACTCATCGACATTTTCTGAAGCACGCGAAGAGAACCACAGGCCGATAAAAAGGGTCAGGAGAAGGTATCCGATAATGAAACTGTAATCAAGCAGGTTGAGCTGATCCATCTTTTTGTTCTTAAAATGTTTCTTTTCGTTTCTTCTGAACTTTTCTGTGGTTCTCTCCTGTACCAGTAATTTTTATTCGTCTATTCGTGAAAGTTCACGGAAGCTCTGGTAGCGGTCTTCTATTTCAAGCATGTTGAGCGCAGCAATTTTTTCGGTACCGAATTGTTCAACACAGAAACTGGCCATGGCGCTGCCGTAGAGAACCGCTTTGCGCATTTCAAGATCATTGATGTTTCCACATCGTGAAAGGTGGCCGATAAAGCCTCCGGCGAAAGTATCCCCGGCTCCGGTTGGGTCAAAAATGGATTCGAGCGGGAAAGCCGGGGCGGCAAAGATGCCGTTGTCGGTAAAGAGAAGAGCACCATGTTCCCCTTTTTTGATGATCAGGGTTTTCGGTCCCATGGCGCGTATAATACGGGCTGACTTCACAAGATTAGGGTCGCCGCTTAAAATTCTTGCCTCACTGTCGTTGATAATGAAGATATCAACGTGTTCAAGGGTTTTTTTAAGCTCTGCGGGTTTTCCCTCAATCCAGAAATTCATGGTGTCGCAGATGACCAGTTTTGGTTTGCTGATCTGATCAAGCACCTTGAGCTGCAGCTCAGGATCGATATTGCCAAGGCAGACAAATTCAGCGTCGCGGTACTCTTCTGGTACATGAGGATCGAAATCTGCAAAAACGTTCAACTGGGTGTCGAGCGTGTCGCGGGTGTTCATATCGTAATGATAGCGGCCAGCCCAGCGGAAGGTTTTTCCATCCTCCACTTTTTTAATTCCTTTGGTGTCGATGTTTCTCGAATGCAGAAGATCGAAATGTTTATCCTCGAAGTCCGAGCCAACCACACCGACTAACTCTACTTGGTCGGTAAAATAGCTTGCCGAAAGAGCAATGTAGGTGGATGATCCGCCAAGGGTATCAAAAGATTGTCCAAAAGGGGTTTCGATATCATCAAAGGCTAATGAACCGACAATGAGGATAGACATAATGGGATTAAGGTTTGGTTAGTGAAAAATTATTATTCAAAGCTCGGGTGGAAGTTCAAAGAGCATGCATTCGCCTGGTTTGCAGCACACTTCAAGCTTGTGATCCTTGATCGTCCAGGTTGTTTCACTGATCAGGTCAAGCATCTCGATGTTGTTCATGCTGAATTCCAGCGTGCCGCTTCGGGTATCATAAAGATTGCTGTTCCCGATAAAGAGTAGTGAACTGTTTCCGGATTTTCTCATAACAGCAAAAAGTTCTGGCTCGGATACGTAGGGAATGGTTATTGATCCTCTCTCTCCGCACAGTACCAGATCGAGATAGCGCTTCCGGATCTCAAGGATCCTGGCGATATAACTGTTCAGTGGGCGAAGATTGTTGCTTTTTTCCCAGTCATAGCTGTATGGGCTGAAGAGGGGAAGCTTGTCAGATGGATAGAGAGCCCGATCCTCTTCTGTGAAATTCAATCCGAGGTTGACCGGATACCATTCACAGAGTTCCATGCCTGATTGCAGAAAAGGTATGGTTGGCAGTATGGCGCTCAGGGTAAATATAAAGATTGAGTGGTTTCTTCCTGCTTCCTCTCGGGGGTAACGGAAACAGACTCTCGGGGTGTTGTGATTTTCGCCGGTTCCAAAAAAGGGGAGTGCCACACCGGTTTTGTTCAGGTAGTTCAATAATCCACGGATAAAGACAATATCATGGATTACAAAAGGAAGGGAGCCGAAGCAGGCATTGAAGCCCTCATTGCGTACCTCAGGGGTCGGGCTGAAATTTTCATCCCAGAAGGCAAACTCCGGGTTGTTTTCACGGGCCTTGCGTACAATATTTTGTTTCAGCTCGGAGGGCAGGGCATGGCCCATATCAATCATTGCACCATCAATGTCATAAAGCTTCTGATAGCTTGGAATGATGTCAGCAATCTCATTCCAAAGTGCTGTATTGAAGTTCTCCGGATTTTCAAGTGCACTGTCGTACATCCTGATGGTATTGTAGGCAATGTAGTTAAAGCTATCATTGTTATGCATTTTCAGATAGGTTACATCAGTCCATGGTGGCTGCCGGTCATCGGGAGGCCAGTCGGAAAATGCGCTTGCAATGCGGCACGGGGTACCATCCCCGGTGGTAGCATGGATGGTACCCTCTTTTTCAATGACACTTACCGGCTGTGAGACGAACTGTTCACGGTACTCGGAAGAGGGAGCGGGCAGGTTGTGCATCTCGTGGCGCTCTACCACTTCATGAATCCAACGCAGTGTATCGGGATCGAAGTGGGGTGACCCGTAGTTGCGGGTACTCTCATTGTCCCGAATCCAGTAGAACCACTCCGGGTGCGCTTTTATCCAGCTACTGTCCATTGATGCTGTTCTGAAAACAAACTCCAGTACAACGTGTATATCAAGCAGATGAGCAGCTTCCACAAAAGCCTTGAGCAAAATCTCTGCACTTAAGCCAAGAGCTGGCTCGTCGAGCATGGGGTCAAGCTTTCGTGGGTTTTTAACGGCATAAGGAGAGCCGAGGGATCCTTTTTTGCTTTGAGAGCCAATTTCCGTGAGCGGTAAAATATAGACGGTATTTGCACCGAGATTTTTTATATACGGCAGAAGCGCAATGGCTTTCAGCAGGGTGCCAGTTTCCCTGAAACCGCATGCAAGGGGTTCAGTGTCGATTGTGCCATCGCTGTTATGGTCAAACGCTGTGGTGAGACGGATAAAGAGATTGTATACTACTGCACCTTTTCGCCAGTCCACATTGTCGGAGGGAGAGTCGAGGGGTGTGCTGTTATTGAGGATCTCTTCAATAATGTGTCCGAAGTATTCCGGAGGGTTTACCTGTTCGACACCGTTTTTTCCGGTCCAGATACCAGGAACAGTGTAGGAGCTTACGGGTAAAGGCTTATCCAGGGTTTTCAGTGCCTGGAGAAGCGATGCAAGGTGAGTTATCTGCAACTTGTGATATTATTGTTAATCAGGAAGAAAATGTGAAGATAACTATTATAGAGTAATCAACGTACAAAGATATTTATTCTCTTATGAAGAACATCAGGATTACCATTGAATATGATGGTACTTCCTTTGCTGGATGGCAGAGGCAAGCCGGTCGGATTGTGACGGTACAGGGGGCGATTGAAGCCGCACTCGGGATGATTCTGCAGGAGAACATCTCTCTTGCAGCAGCAGGGAGAACCGACAAGGGGGTTCATGCAAAGGCTCAGGCCGCAAACTTTCACAGCGCTTCCACCATGGAGCTTCCCAGAATGGTTCATTCACTGAATTCGGTTTTGCCGAAGAGCATCAGGATAAGTGACCCGGTGGAGGTATCTCCCCAATTTCATGCACGGCACAGTGCCAGAGAGAGAGAGTACCGCTATTTTCTTCTGGAGGAGCCATCAGCGATATATGGCCGGTTTGCAGGGTGTTCATTTGGAAAGCCAGATATTGAAGTCATGCAGGAGATTGCAACCTCTCTTGTAGGAACTCACGATTTTTCTGCTTTTTCAAAGGAAGACCGGGATAATCCCGGACGAATCTGCAGTGTAAAGCTCTCTGAATGGTACCGGTACGACCGATATCTGGTATTTCAGATATCAGCAAACCGCTTTTTAAGGAGTATGGTGCGCTATCTTGTTGATGCCATGATCAGCGCTGGAAAGGGTACTCTTTCAGTCGAAGAGTTTATCAGAATGCTTGATGCAGGAGTTCTGTCGAATTCACTTAAACCCGCCCAGGCAAGCGGACTTTTCCTGTGGAAAGTTACCTACTGAGGTTGGTGTAATCAGTCATTATTGATGTGAAAGATTATTGTATTAGTCAGGAACGGTTTTTATTGTTACTTTTTCAAGGTTGATTTTTGCTGATTCAGCATGGATCTGTTACTATTTCCTCTTTTAATGAATGTGCCGCTTGTGAAAATAAGGACTTATAATAAGGCTATCTCCAATAACCGTTGTGCACGGGTGGACAGCAGGGGGGTCGAACTCTCTCCTGGCACTCATGAGGTGCAACAGCTATTCAGGAGTGCTTTTACGATATTGAGGGTGTTGTCGTTAACACTTCTTTTTCAGTTTTCAGAACTGCCAATTCATGCGGCGGATTCAGTTACAGCTATCAGGGGAGCCATCCCCAAGTCATCGGTTTCAGATATTCTTGACAGTCTTGTCAATGCGACCTACTTCAAGGATGAACACTTTTCGGCTACTTCGAAAGAGGGTGAAAAGTTTGGATTTCCTGCTAATTTTGTACCTCAGTACAGTGATTCAGTCTATGCATCAAGGATTGCCCTGCTGGCGCACAAAACCCCGTTCAATCTTGTCTATAATGATCATGTGAGAGGGTTTATCAGGATTTATGCTGTCGACAAGCGAAATCTTACAGCTAAAATTCTTGGACTGACGAAAATCTATTTTCCTCTGTTTGAGGAAAAACTTGATACCTACAATATTCCTCTTGAGATGAAGTATCTCGCCATTGTTGAATCTGCCCTTAATCCAACTGCGGTCTCTCCTGCTGGAGCTAAAGGATTATGGCAGTTTATGTATGGAACTGGAAAAATGTACGGCATGCAGTCATCATCTTTTATTGAGGATCGCTATGATTCGGAGAAGGCTACGGTGGCAGCATGCAGATATTTAAGGGATCTCTATAATATTTATGGTGACTGGTTCCTTACCCTTGCTGCTTATAATTCCGGTCCGGGGAATGTCAACAAGGCGATCAGAAGGGCTGGAGGCATAAAGAATTACTGGGCAATCTGGGACTACCTTCCTGCAGAAACCAAAGGGTATGTACCGGCATTTATTGCGGTGAACTATATCATGAACTATTATAATGAACACAACATCCGTCCGGTAGAGCCGGGATTTCTCTATCATGATATCGACACGCTGAGAACCACCCGCATGCTCTCGTTTGATCAGATTAATGAGACCATCGGTGTGCCGATGCGTGATCTCCAGTTTCTTAATCCTCAGTACAAGCTTGGTATTATTCCTGCTGCCGGTTATAACGGCAATGGCAGTGTTATCAGACTGCCAAAACAATATATCGCTCAGTTCCAGAAGAGGGAGCAGGAGATTTATGCATATAAGTCGCCAGGAGCTGTGGAACGCGAGCAGCTTCTTGCCCGGGTTGAAAGTCTCAGCGGCGGCGGTGGAGCTCAGGGTGCAGCAGAACAGGCAGAGAAGACTCATATTGTGCAGCAGGGTGAAAACCTTGGCTCGATTGCAAGGATGTATCGCACCTATATCAGCCAGCTTATTGTATGGAACAACCTGAAAGATCCTGAAGTTACTCCCGGTCAGAAGCTCATTGTTTTTGGTGGAACCGAAAACCGCAACTCAGTGCAGAATGATGAGGAGCGAGGTATTGGTGTAAGGAAAAAGATTGAGAGCCACAGGGTCGGGAGGCATGAAACTCTTTCATCGATTGCCAGACAGTATGGCACTACTGTTGGGCGTATCACAGAGTTGAACCACCTTAGCCACAGGAGTGGTATCGTTGCCGGTCAGCATCTCAAGATTGAAAGAGAGGTAGTATCGAAACGGTCGCGTATTTCATCCCGGCACTCAAGGGGGATAAAGAGCGTTCAGAGGGCGAGAGGTCATAAAGCTAAAAAAGAGAGCTCTGCACGTCACTCCCGTAAACGCAGACGTTAGCGAGATTCTTCCGCTGCTTCTTCTTTTCAATAAGTAATTGTTTTTCACGATGTTCCATTAAAAGATAATTTTATTATCTTAAGCCTTTTCAAGTTGCTCAACTGACGGAGAATAGTGGCAGGTAGAAAGCCGCTTTATTCATTCAATAATTCTTAAAATAAGAATCATTAAAACGTATGCGTAATATCATTTTCACCGGTAAGGGTGGTGTTGGTAAAACTTCTGTTGCTGCAGCCACAGCGCTCAGAGCAGCAGATATGGGCTACAAGACCCTTATTATGTCTACCGATCCGGCACACAGTCTGGGCGACTCGCTTGATATTCAGTTAGGACCTTCACCGGTAAAGGTTGCTGAAAATCTTTGGGGTCAGGAAGTCAGTGTTTTTGGTGATCTCAATCTAAACTGGGATGTTGTAAGAGAACACTTCGCTCACCTTATGGAATCACGTGGTATTGAAGGTGTTTATGCTGAGGAAATGGGTGTGCTTCCAGGTATGGAAGAGCTCTTTTCGCTCTCCTATATCAAGCGTTATAATGAACAGAATGAATACGATTTGCTGGTTGTCGACTGTGCTCCTACCGGGGAAACTCTTCGTCTTCTCTCCCTGCCTGAAACTTTTGGATGGTTTATTAAGCTTATCCGCAATGTTGAAAAGTTCATGGTAAAACCGGTTATCAGACCTCTTTCAAAGAAAATCAGTAAAATAAACGATTTTGTAGCTCCTGTGGAGGTTTATGACAAGGTAGACAACCTTTTCTCTTCAACAGAAGGGATTATTGATCTGCTGGCCGACAGCTCCAAAACCACCATGCGCCTTGTCATGAATCCTGAAAAGATGGTAATCAAGGAGTCGATGCGTGCCTTGACCTATCTTAACCTTTACGGCATTACCGTTGACAGGATTACCATCAACCGTGTCATGCCTGATCAGAGCCCTGATCCTTATTTCCAGAAGTGGCGTGCTATTCAGCAGAAATATATCGAGCAGATCCAGGAAGCTTTTGCTCCTATTCCCATTACCGAAGTACCGTTGTTTGATGATGAGGTTGTCGGTGTAGCGATGCTTCGCAGGGTAGGCGAAAAAGTTTATGGAGATCTTAATCCGCTTGATATTTTCTTCTCGGAAAATCCGATTGATATCAAGAAGGTTTCTGATGGACACTACAAGGTTCGTGTGAGATTGCCGTTTATGGAGAACATGGGTCTTGAGCCGAAAATCCTCAAGCTTGGCGATGATCTTACTATCCGTATTGGTGATTACCAGAAGATTGTAGCACTGCCGATTTTCCTTGCCGGCATGGAGTCAACCGGAGCATCTTATGAAGATAAGTGGCTCTGTATTGATTTTGCCAAGGCGAAGTAAGTTATCTTTTACATAAAAGTAAAAAAACCTGCCGTCTAGGCAGGTTTTTTTATTAATCATTATTTCCTGATTTCAGAGCGACACAAGATTGACGAGGTTCACTCCATTGACATTGCTGATTTCATCCAGCAGTTCCGGAGTCACATCACCATCGACAACAATTGCTGTCATGGCGACTTTTTTCTCCTCATCTCTTGAGAGTGCCACATAGGCAACATTCAAGTTATGCTGCAAAAGCAGCTGGGTGACATTGGCGATGACCCCGGGCTTGTCGATATTGTTGTAAATAATAATGTTGCCTTCCGGCTTGAATTCAACAAGAAACTGGTCTAACATCACAATCCGCACCTCTTTGTCGCCAAAGACAGTTCCGCCTATCATGCGTTTTGTTGTTCCGTTTTCAAGCTCAATGCGGATAAGATTGGTATAGTCGGGATTTTCCTTTTCAAACTTCTGGTCAAGGCTGATACCGCACTCTGTTGCCATGGTAAATGCGTTGATATAGTTGGTATCTTTTGACTGCCGGACATCGAGAAACCCTTTCAGCGCTGCGGCTGTAATGACTTCACTGAATTTTTGAAGGAATTCACCTGAAGTTCTGATCGTCATTTTGTTGGCTTCAAGTGGGGCCATCTGTGCAAGTGTAGCTCCAAGTTTTTCGGCAAGCGTCAGATATGAGCGTACTCCGGGTGCCTGAGCCAGTTCAACAGCTGAAGCATTGACAGCGCCTTCGAGCTTTCCTTTTTGCTTCCATTCAACAATCTGTTCAGCTATCTGAATGGCAACCTTTTCCTGCGCTTCATTCGTGGATGCTGCAATATGCGGCGTTGCAATAACAGCATTGAGTTTAAGAAGAGGATTGTCGGGGTTGACCGGTTCTGTTTCAAAAACATCAAGTGCGGCGGCGGAAACTTTTCCAGACTCTATTGCTTCAGCAAGGTCCGCTTCATTAATAATTCCTCCCCTGGCGCAGTTGACAATGATAACTCCCTGCTTCATCAGGTCAAGCGTATCTTTTGAGACCAGATTACGAGTTGATTCGTTCAGTGAGGAGTGGATGGTGATAACATCAGCGCGCATGAAATTTTCATGCAGGGGGAGAAGTTCAATACTGAGATGTGTGGCAAACTCGTCCGGGATCATGGGGTCGTAGGCGATGGTGTTCATACCGAACGCCTGCATGCGGGATGCTACCTCTCGTCCGATTTTTCCAAGGCCGATAATTGAAAGGGTTTTACCTTCAAGTTCGACGCCGGTAAACATTTTTTTATTCCAGTTGCCTTTTTTTAAATCAGCTGTGGCTTGAGGGATGCGGCGCGCGGCTGAGAGAATCATGGCGCAGGTATGTTCTGCTGCGGAAATCGTGTTTCCTCCGGGTGTGTTCATCACGATAATGCCGTTGCGTGTTGCAGCTTCGATATCGATATTGTCGACCCCTGCTCCTGCTCTTCCGATAAGCTTGAGATTGGTGCCGCACTCAATAATTTCAGCGGTTACTTTTGTGGCGCTTCTGACGATAAGCTTTTCAAAGCCACCTATGATGTTTTTGAGTTCTTCTTTACTGATTTTCGGTATTTCGGTTACGTCAAAACCGTTTTGAGAGAGGATTTGACCGCATTGTGGATCAATACCGTCAGTGATCAGTACGTTCATATTCTTTTTTGATTATTGATTACGTGTAATTTACATGCAACGAGACCGCCGATGCGGATAATACCCGTTTTTTGCACTTTCATACTTTACTGTTATAATATATTTCTTTTTTCAGGCTATGAGATTAAAAAAAACAAGAGCTTTAAAAGTTGTGTGCGTTAAACGTGATTCAAGCGGAATTGATTATCACAGGAATTTATAGGCATCGATGCTGATTATATATTGAGGTTTTTTTTATCTTGCATCCTATTAATTTCTATGATGATATTATTGTTAGGAACGAGAAATGGAACAGTTACATGATTTAAGAGTTTCACGAATTATCCGCCTCTCTTCCCCAAGGGATCTCAAGGAGAAGCTTCCTGTGGATGAAAAGATTGCCGGTACTGTTATTGCAGGACGTCGTGAAGTTGAAAATATATTGACCGGCAAGGATGCAAGAATGCTGGTGATTGTCGGGCCTTGCTCGATACATGATACCGATGTAGCCTTTGATTATGCTACCAAACTGTCGGCATTGCGCACTGAGCTGCAGAATGATCTGTGTATCATGATGCGTGTCTACTTTGAAAAGCCACGTACCACTGTTGGCTGGAAAGGGTTTATCAATGATCCTCATCTTGATGACACCTATGATATTGTTCACGGGCTCTACTATGCCAGAAAACTTCTGCTTGACATCAATGCCATCGGACTGCCGGCTGCAACAGAATTTCTTGATCCGATAACCCCGCAGTATGTCGCTGATGTTGTCAGCTGGGCTGCTATCGGTGCAAGGACTATTGAGTCTCAGACTCATCGTCAGATGGCAAGTGGCCTCTCCATGCCTGTCGGGTTCAAGAACTCGACGGATGGGCGGCTTAATGTGGCTGTCGATGCAATTCGTTCAGCAATGCATCCGCACAGTTTTCTTGGTATTGATCAGGAAGGCCACAGCAGTGTCATTACTACCAAAGGTAATCCCTTCGGGCATCTTGTGCTTCGTGGCGGCGATAAACCGAATTATGATGCAGAGAGTATTGCGCTTGCTGAGTCATGGATTGAAAAGGGTGGTCTTGAACAGTCGCTTCTTGTTGATTGCAGCCATGCCAATTCCGGGAAAAAACATGAGCAGCAGCTTAAGGTATGGGAGGACATCTTAAAGCAGAAATCTGATGGCAACAAGAGTATTGTTGGCGTTATGATTGAGAGCAACATTTGTAGCGGCAATCAGCCATTCCCTGAGGATCCGGATAAACTCCGATACGGAGTATCCATAACCGATGAGTGCCTTTCATGGGGAGAGACTGAACGAATGCTTCGTGAAGGGGCTGCGGTCATTCATAAACTTATCAACTAAAAACCCTTTATGACTATCGAGATCCGGCAGGTCAGAGACAAAAAGGAACGTAAGCAGTTTATCAAGTTTGCATGGCAGATCTACCGCAATGATCCGGAGCTCAATAAAAACTGGGTTCCGCCGGTTATTGATGATTATATGAAGACACTTGATACGAAAGTGTTTCCCTTGTATGATCATGCCTCTCTCGCTATGTTTACGGCATGGAAAGATGGGGTTATGGCGGGAACTATTGCTGCAATTGAAAACCGGCGGCACAATCAGGTGCACAGCGATAAGGTTGGGTTCTGGGGCTTTTTTGAGTGTGTCAATGATCAGGGTATTGCCAATGCACTTTTTGATGCTGCGGCGAAATGGCTGAAAGCGAAGGGGCTTAATGCCATGCGCGGCCCGATCACTCCATCAATGAACGACCAGTGCGGTATGCTTACAAAAGGATATGACAGCCCTCCGGTCTTTCTGATGCTCTACAATCCTCCTTATTACAATGATCTGGCTTTGAACTATGGGCACCATATTGGCCAGGAACTGCTTGCATGGTACATCGATCAAAAACTTATCGATATTTCTCGTCTGCGACGTATTGCGGAGCATGTCAAGAAAAAGGAAGGACTGACGGTACGGATCATGAACATGAAGGACTTTGATGGGGAAATAGAACGTATTCGAGACATTTACAACAAGGCATGGGAGAAAAACTGGGGCTTCGTTCCCATGACCGACAAGGAGTTCAATTTTCTTGCCAAAAGCCTTAAGCCGCTTGCAAATCCCCATTACATTTATTTTGTCGAGGATCGGAACAAGAGAACTGTCGGTTTTTCACTCTCTCTGCCCGATGTTAATCAGGCATTGAAACATGTTAACGGCAATCCTTTTTCACCCATTGGCCTGCTGAAATATCTCTGGTACAGTCGCAATATTACCATGGTTCGTACCATTACGATGGGTGTGCTGCCGGAATACCGTAACAAGGGAGTCGACAGTATACTCAACACCGAGATTGCCGATTACGGAGGAAAACACGGTGTGTTTGCCAGTGAGATGAGCTGGGTGCTCAAAGCTAACGAGGCTATGAGCAAGCTGGCAAAGGTTATCGGGGGGACGCCTTACAAGGAGTATGTTATTTACGAAGCTGATATATAGACCGACCGACAATATAAAAAAAAGGAGCCTTTGCGGGCTCCTTTTTTCATATTGTAACCTAACGGAAAGAAAGAACAGGGAAGGGAATATTGTCTTAGAACGATGCTGTAAAGACAAGGTTTGATTTTTCGGTATCAGGGTTGTAGATATAGGCACCGGTGAATCTGTCTTTTGAAACGGAAATTCCAAGATTAACGATTTTAAAGCCTGTTCCCATGCCGGCAGCATACTCTACCTCGTTGCCTGCGCCGATAACCGCTTTTGCTGTGTAGCCATCTTTGCTGGAGAACTTGTAACCAGCCTCTAAATATTTCGCATGATTATAATCAACGCCACCGATATTAATAGCTCCAAGCAGGCTGAGATCGTCTTTTTCATAGCCTACGCTTGCCTCAAGTGTATTTGGGCCTGAAGTGGTATAATCAAATGCTCTTCCGTAAGAATTTGTATTATAATCAGTTAAAGTTGCACTGAAAGGTCCGAGAGGTAGGGTTGCATAAAGATCGGCTTCCTTGTACCTTCCGAGGCCATTATTAGTGAAAGCATAGGAACCCCATGCTCCAACAATAACTCCGCTGCCAGGGAATGTGTATGTCACTGAAGGCTGAATTGCTGGTGAATCACCGATATCGCTGCCTCTCCATACGTAGCTGCTGACTACATCGGCGCCGATTTTAAACCCGTCCGCTGCTTGAGCTGTACCGCCTAATCCCGCAAACAATGCGACGGCAAGGCTTAAAAGTTTTGCTGTTTTTTTCATTGCGTTACTCCTGTTTCTGTTTCTTTCAGTTGTGTGTGATCACTCATTTTATTGTGTTTGATCCCTTAAAAAAACTTTCGCATCTTTAAGATAACCATCCTTACAATATAGATAAATCATAAAATTATACAAATAAGTAATAAAATATTAGGATGTTTTGAGCTTTGTATTAAAAAATGAAGGAAAAAGTTGTTGTATTCCACTTTGTCCATGTGGCTGCAGCGTCGTACAACCATTTTGTTACGGTACCCATCAGATGAAGCATAGTGAAATTGTTTTGTCCGGCAGATACTCGGAATACAACACACTCTATGATTTTATTCTGAACTTTTCAGAGTGCGAGGGGTATAGTCGTGCGTTTACCGACTCACTTCAGCTTTCCATGAAAGAGGCATACGTCAATGCGGTCAAACATGGCAATGCCGAGCGTGATGATTTGACCGTATCGTGTCGGTTTACTGCTGCCGCCAACTGGCTTCAAGTATCGATCAGGGATTGCGGTCCCGGGTTTAATCCTGATGACCTTCCAAATCCTGCTGATCCCGTAAATCGTTTAACCCTGTCAGGTAGAGGTGTCTATATCATCAGGAGCATCGCTGAAATAATCGGTCTTGAACGTAACAACGATGGTTCGACGCTGATGTTGCATTATATTCCCTATTGAAAATTCTCTTTTCCAGTTATACCCGGCTTAATATTTTAATGATAAACAATATGGATCTATCACGAAGCGGAGCATGGAGTGCTCTTGTGTCGCACAGACAGAAAATCGACAACCTGCACATGCGGGAGCTATTCCATGAAGATGCTACCCGGTTTGAGCAGTTTTCGATCTCCAGTGGGGAGCTGATGCTTGATTATTCAAAAAACAGGATTACGGCTCATACCATGGAGCTGCTTCTGGAGCTGGCACGTTGTGCAGGAGTGGAAAAAATGCGGGGTGAGATGTTTAATGGAGAGAGAATCAATGTTACAGAAAACCGTTCGGTGTTGCATACGGCTCTTCGAAGGCCACCTGGCTATGCTCTTGAGATTGACGGGCTTGATGTTTCAAGGGAAATTGCTGATGTGCTTCAGCAGATGAAGCTCTGCTGTGAAAGGGTTATATCGGGCAAGTGGAAGGGATACACAGGACAAACGATGACTGATATCGTCAATATTGGTATCGGTGGCTCAGATCTTGGTCCCTGCATGGTAACCGAGGCGCTCCGCCCCTTTGCTCATGGAGGCCTTCAGGTACATTTTGTCTCAAATATTGATGGAACCCATATCAGCGAGACAGTAAAAAAGCTCAATCCGGAAACCACACTCTTTATCATTGCCTCAAAAACCTTTACTACCCAGGAGACATTGACCAATGCCATGAGTGCCCGTGAATGGTTTTTAACCTATGCTCACCTTGAATCGCATATTGCAAAGCATTTTATTGCAGTTTCAACCAACCGGGCAAAAGTTGTCGAATTCGGTATTGACGAAGCCAACATGTTCAGGTTCTGGGATTGGGTTGGCGGACGTTATTCCCTTTGGTCTTCCATAGGACTTTCCATAGCTCTCTATCTTGGTTTTGACCGTTTTCAGGAGCTGCTTGACGGTGCGTATGCCATGGACCAGCATTTTCTGAATGAGCCACTTGAACGAAATATCCCTGTTCTTCTTGCCGTGCTCGGTATCTGGTACAACAATTTTTTTGATGTTTCATCTCACGCCGTTATTCCCTACGATCAGTATATGCATCGTTTTTCAGCCTATCTTCAGCAGCTTGATATGGAGAGTAACGGCAAAAGGGTTAACCGACAGGGCTATGCCGTGGAGTATGCAACCGGCCCAGTGATTTGGGGTGAACCAGGAACCAACTCTCAGCATGCTTTTTTTCAGCTACTGCATCAGGGGCCTGATTTTATTCCAGCAGATTTTATTGTGCCGCTTAAATCCCAGAATCCGATAGGGGAGCATCATGATATCCTGCTTGCAAACTGTTTTGCGCAGACCGAAGCTCTTATGAAAGGCAAAGAGGAACATGAGGTTCGCCAGGAGCTTGAAGCTGCAGGTTGTGATCCTTCAGAACTCAGCAAGCTGCTTCCGCACAAGGTATTTCCCGGCAACAGGCCGACCAATACCATTCTTCTCAATGAGCTTAATCCCTTTACACTCGGAAGCCTCATTGCCATGTATGAGCATAAGGTATTTGTTCAGGGGATTATCTGGGAGGTCAACTCCTTCGATCAGTGGGGTGTCGAGCTTGGAAAACAGCTGGCTAAAACCATTTTTCCTGAAATTCAGGGAGATGTCAGGGTTACCACTCATGACGGTTCTACCAATGCCCTGATCAATGCTTATCGGGATTACCGCTTGAAGGGAACAACCTCAGCAAGTCCACAGCTCTCATTCTTTGATGATATTTGATTGCTACAATGGATGGTAGAGGGAAGGCGATTTGTGAAGCACAAAAGGAGTCCTGAGACTCCTTTTGTCTGGTTCAACCTTGAGATTGATCGTGTGTTGCAGCTCTTCTTAATCCTTGTTATACATGGAATCATCACCACTCTCGCCGGTACGGATACGATAGGACTCTTCAATAGGCCAGACGAAGATCTTGCCATCACCCACTTCACCGGTATAAGCTGATTTCAAAAGACAGGCAACTGTTTTCTGAAGATTGACGTCACGGACAACAATTGATAACGTTAAACGAGAAATATAATCAGTATTAGCAGAGCCACGGAATACATCTTTCTTCTTTCTTTCATTTCCTACTCCGTAGGATTCGGTATAGGAAAAGAAGTCGATATCAATGGCGTGCAGTGCCGCTTTAACCTCTTCAAATTTGGAGCGCCTTATAATGGCTTCAATTTTTTTCATAATCGATATGATTTTAGTAATTTAATGCATTTGAAAATGCAACCTTACAAAGTTACCATTTTATGATCTTAAGCTGAATGGAAACAGGATAAAAAATTGTTCCTGTTCCCATTCAAATGCATTCCAATCAGTTGGTATATGCTTCTGCGCCATGCTCAAAAACATCCAGTCCACCAACGCCGGTTTCACCTTCAGCCTCAACACGTAATTTAAATGGATATGGTAATTTATTAATTACCCACATCACGATGAGTGCTACAATAAAGGTTGCTGAGGTAATGATTGCATTTCCAATAAACTGGGCAATGAATACATCCCATCCTCCTCCATAGAAAAGTCCTGTTACAGGTGCACTGTTATCAGCGCCAATTGGTGTAGAAGCTCCGAACTCACCAGTAGCAAAAAGACCGATAGCCCAGGTGCCGAAGATACCACATATACCATGAACAGAAACAGCACCTACAGGATCATCAATACGAAGATATTCAAGCAGGTAGATGCCGGAAAAAACAAGAATACCAGCAATAAGACCGATAATGATAGCTCCAAACGGTGAAACCCAGTAGCATGGTGCGGTGATTGCAACCAAACCACCCAACAATCCGTTTACCGAAAAGCTGACATCAAATTTTCCTTTGAAAGCGCCAGCATAAAAAGCAAGGAACATCGCACTGAGTGCGCCACCGCAAGCTGCCAGTGTTGTATTTGCAGCCACACGACCAATACCGATGGCATCCATAGCTGAAAGGGTGCTGCCAGGGTTAAAGCCATACCATCCAAACCACAAGAGGAATGCGCCTGTTACAGCAACCGGAAGGTTGTGTGCAGCTGGCAAGCCGCCTCTCTCTTTGTCATCACGCAGGAAGACGCGCCCGATACGGGGTCCTAAAACAATAGCTCCAGCTAACGAAACCATACCACCGATAGTATGTACAACTGTTGATCCGGCAAAGTCGCGGAATGGCTGGCCTAATTCAGGCAAGAAATTTCCCTTGCTGCCCATTGTTGCCAGGAATCCATCAGGTCCCCATGCCCAGTGACCAATGATTGGATAAATAAGAGCTGTGACAACAATACTGTAAAGGATATCCCCACGGAAACTGGTACGGCCGATCATCGCGCCGGAAGTAATGGTAGAAGCTGTGTCGGCAAAGGCAAACTGGAATATCCAGTGTGCCAGTAACGCTACGCCGGTTGTTTGATAAGCATTAGGAGCACCTTGCAGGAAGAACCAGTGCTGCCCGATAAAACCATTTCCTTCACTGAACATGAAGGCATAACCGATTGCCCAGAATGAGATACCGCAAATAGCTGTATCCAGAACGCACTCTATCAATACGTTAACAGTTTCACGTTTTCTGGCAAAACCAGCTTCCAGCATAACAAAACCTGCCTGCATGCCAAATACCAGGAAGGCAGCTACCAGAGTCCATACAGTGTTTATGGAATTAACCAGATTCGTTTCCATAGGAGTGTAGGCAGGAGCTGCTGCCATAGCAGGCAGTCCTACAATTCCGGTAAACGATGACATAGCTAAAAGGACCAGAAAAAGTCCGATCATCTTTCCTGCAAAAATGGTTAACCCAAGTTTCCAGTTTTTTTGTTTTGACATATTTTCCCTGATTCGGGCAAAATAGTCACCCCTGCCGGGGCTTATGGTTGCTGATTTCATAATCATTGATGGTTAATAATTTAAGGGACGTTTAAAAAATAAGAGATTTTATTAAAAAAAACATACAATAAGGTAAATAATTTTATGTTTTTCCGCTTTTATGCAATAAAAAATATGTTGTTTATGTTAACAAGCCGAAAAAAATGAAGTCCCTTTGGTTTCAGTTTTTTTCATAATGTTGATCCTTACTTTTTGTTGCTGAGTCAGTGATGGAGAAGCTCTCCAGGATAAACCTCCTTAACTTGTCTATAGTTTCAGGAATACGGCAAGAGAGGTTTCTCTTATGGTAATCATGGTCACTTGAGAGTCCGGTTATGGCTTGCCTCCTTTTTTTTGTATCGCGTTGATTATGCATTAATAATTAAGGTTCAATTCAAAAGTAAGATAAAATAATTAATAAAAAAATACAAAAATGTAAATAATATTAAGATGTTCAATATTTTTGTAAAAAAAAGTGGCCATAGGGCAGTTTCAGCCTGAAATAATCAGGCAAAAATGGGGATGAATGTGGAAAGTGTTACCTCTTATGAGGTTATAAACAAGAACTCCGCAATTATAATGTTGCGGAGTTCTGAGCAGAAGGGATGCAGGGATTTGCTGTCAGGGTTTAGAGCCCGTTGCGTTTGAAGATAATATCGACGCTGTTTTTCAGCTTTTTCAGGATGTTTTCAAAGCTGAAAAGGTCGGCGACCTCTTCAGGGGTGAAGTGTTTCTGGAGCTCTTCGTCATTCAGCACCAGTTCACGCAGGTGAACTTTTGTCGACCAGCTTTCCATGGCGTTGCGCTGTACAAGCCGGTATGCATCTTCTCGGGTCAGGCCTTTGGCTGTCAGGGCAAGGAGAAGGGTCTGCGAGGTTGTAAGGCCGTAGGATGAGTTGAAATTTTCCTCCATTCTTTCAGGATAGACCAGCAGGGTGTCGAGAGCTTCGCTGAAAGTGCGAAGCATGTAGCAGAGCGCTGTGGTTGAGTCGGGCATGATGATGCGTTCGACCGAAGAGTGGGAGATATCACGTTCGTGCCAGAGAGCAACGTTTTCCATGGCTGCAATCGAGTTTGACCGAACAACGCGGGCCAGTCCTGTAAGGCGTTCAAAGGTAATCGGGTTGCGCTTGTGGGGCATGGCGGAGCTGCCTTTTTGTCCCTTGCTGAAAAACTCTTCAGCTTCACGGACTTCCGTACGCTGCAGGTGACGCAGCTCAACAGAGAATTTTTCGATAGAAGAGGCAATGATGGCAAGTGTTGTTGCAAATTCAGCATGCCGATCTCGCTGGAGAATCTGGGTTGATATCGATGATGGTTCGAGACCAAGTTTTCGGCACACTACGGCTTCGATATCGGGTGAAAGGTGCTGATAGGTTCCAACAGCCCCGGAGATTTTACCGACAGAAATGGTGGCAACTGCCTTGTTCATCCGCTCAAGGTTACGCAGCATTTCCTGATGCCACAAGAGCAGCTTCAGCCCGAAGGTGGTTGGCTCCGCGTGGATGCCGTGGGTTCTGCCCATTTCAATGGTGTACTTGAACTCTGCAGCTCGTTTTGCAAGCACCTCTATGAGACGCTCGATATCGGCCACAAGGATTTTACCGGCATCACGCATCTGCATGGCAAGGCAGGTATCAACCACATCCGAGGAGGTGAGTCCTTCGTGGATATAGCGGGAGTCAGGGCCGACATAACCGGCAACGTTGGTCAGAAAAGCAATGACATCGTGTTTTGTCTCTTTCTCAATCTCAAGAATTTCTTCAACGTTGAATGATGCATTCTGTTTGATGGCAGAAAGTGCATGTTCAGGCACAAGGCCAGCCTCCATGCGTGCCTCAACAGCGGCAATTTCAAGCTGAAGCCAACGCTGGAATTTTGCTTCTTCAGTCCAGATTGCCGACATGTCTTTTGGTGAATAACGTGGTATCACAGTCAGGATCAGTTTAGTATGTTGTGGTATTTGCAAAATATAGTAACAGGAACCATGAAAACCCACGGTTCCAGGGAAAGAGCCGCCACTCTTTTATTTCATTTGCAGCTCCTGGTAAAGCTTTCTGATAAAGCCGAGAGCTGCATCTCTGTCGTAGGGGATAACTCCGTCGATAACGGCATTCTCCATTCTTTTTTTTATCATGCCAACCACTTTTCCTTCTGTGAGGCCGAGAGTATCCATAATATCCTGGCCGCTGATAGGGGGACGCCATTTAGCAAGAAGGTCTTTTTCGCCAACTTCATTAATCTTTTTTTCCACATGATTGAAGTTGCTCATGATCTGACACACTTTTCTCGGATTTTTACTGGTGACATCTGCCCGGCAGAGGTTCATGAGATCCTGGAGATCTTCTCCGGCATCGAACATAAGACGGCGGATGGCTGAATCAGAAATCTCCTCTTTTGACAACGGAATGGGACGGTGATGAAGACGTACCATTTTCTGGACATAAGCAAGAGGATCAATCGGCCAGCGCATGTATTTGAAAATTTTCTCCACGATTCTTATTCCTACAGCATCGTGACCGTGAAAGCTCCACCCGGCACTCTTTGTAAAGCGTTTTGTTGCCGGTTTACCGATGTCGTGCAGCAGTGCAGCAATTCGAAGCCACAGGTTTTCGGACTTTGCGGCAACATTGTCAATAACCTGGAAGGTGTGGAAGAGGGTATCCTTGTGCCCGAGTCCGTCAAACTGTTCAATGCCGGCCATTGCCGCAACTTCCGGCATGATCTCCTTCAACACTCCGGTTTCATGGAGCGTTATCAGCCCCGTAGATGGACGGGGGGAGAGCATGATTTTAAAAAATTCCAGGCTGACCCTCTCCATTGATACAATCCGAATCCTTTCGCGCATACTCTTCATGGCTTCAACCACTTCAGGAAGCAGCCTGAAATCAAGTTGGGCGGCAAACCGGGCAGCCCTCATCATACGTAACGGATCATCAGAAAATGTTTGTTCAGGATCAAGCGGTGTTCTCAGTATGCGGGAGTTGAGGTCATCAACCCCGTGAAAGTGGTCGAGGATCTGGTTTCTGCCCTCGTTGTTCAGCACCAGTGCAAGTGCGTTGATGGTAAAATCCCGCCGTGAAAGATCGTCGTCGAGCGTTCCTATGAGGGTTACCGGCTTTCTTGATTCTGCATTATAGGACTCTTTGCGTGCTCCTACAAGTTCAACTTTGAAGGGGCCCTGTTTTGCATCGGAAAGCTCAAGCTGAGCGGTACGGAATCGTTCAAAGAGAACAAAATTTCTGCCATGCAGTTTGTCGCAAATATTTTGTGCAAAAGGGAGGGGGTCGCCGATGACCATGATATCGATATCGGCACAGGGCCTTTTCATGATCATGTCGCGGACATAGCCGCCGACCAGGTAACAACTCAAGCTCTCTTTATCGGCAAGGTCGCCGATACGGTAAACTATTTCCGGAATGGATGTTTTTGAGAGTTTTGTCATTGAGTGGTCTCTAAATACAAAAATAAGTCAATCAGATGAAGCTGCATTGGCAGCAATTTCTTCGGTGATTTTACCAGCCACCATAATAGCCCTGCGTCCATCAGCCGAACTGACGGCAACGGGAGTGTTGTTTCTGACAGCATGGATAAATTGTTCGAGTTCGTCGCGCAGTGCGTTTGTTTTCGGCACTTCCGGGTGGATATAATCCAGCACCATTCCCTGCATGGCTTCATGAATTTCGCCGAATTGTTCAAGAATCTTGCGTGCAGCAAAGGATTTCAGAGGGTTTTTCGATGAAGCCTCTTCTTTTTTTACAAGTCTGAAAACCTCCGATTTTCCTGTTGTCAGGTCAAGTGATGCATAGCTTTTCGGGTTGGTACCAAAAAAACGAAGTTTGCGATGTGCGCTTCGGCTGAGGCGGCTTGCAGTAACATTTGCCGTTGCGCCGTTGACAAAGTCGATTCTTGCTGTTGCCATGTCGAGTTCATTCGAAAAGACCTTTACTCCCGATGCTGAAATGTGCTTTATTTCATAGGGTATGAGCGAGAGAACCAGATCAATGTCATGAATCATGAGATCAAGCACGACAGAGACATCAGTAACCCTTTTTGAAAAATTGCTCAGCCGTTCAGCCTGGATATACATTGGTCGTCCTGTATAGGGTTCAATGGCTCTCAGCGCAGGGTTGAAACGCTCGATATGGCCCACCTGGATTCGTACCTTGTTCTCCGATTCGAGCCGAATCAGCTCATCAGCCTCTTCAACCGTTGTTGTTATGGGCTTTTCAATAAAGAGGTGCAGACCATCTGCAAGCAGTCTCCGGGCAATGTTGAAATGGGAGCTTGTTGTTGTAGCAATGATGGCTGCGTCGCATTGTTGTGCGAGATGCTCAAGAGAGCTGAAAGTGGCGACATTGTATTTTTTCGCCATCTCATCCGTTCGCTTGCTGTCGAGGTCGTATATCCCTGAACATTGAATATCGGGCCATTCCCTGGCAATTTCCGTGAGAAGCTTTGTATGAAACTCACCGAGTTTGCCTACTCCGATTACCGCAATATTCATAGTGTTCTCGATTTGTTCAATGAGCGGCTCTATAAGCTTACCCCTGTTTGGCCAGCTTCAACCGCATGATCAAGAGCTTCAATTTTGTACTTGAAAAGTCGGAGTGCAATAATTGCTCCCATGACGGTCAGTACTCCGGCAACAATATAGGGGGCATGAAAATTCATTCCGTAAAGGATGCTTCCACTGAATGGCCCCATAATGCGGGCAAAAGAGTTGACCGATTGTGAAAGACCAAGAATCTGCCCCTGTTTCTCTTTATAGCTGTAAAGAGAGATCATGGAAAAATTTATGGGCGATACCAGACTTGTCCCGACGGCAAAAAAGAAAAGGATAAAAAGGCCAAGTGAAAAAAGCGAGGTTTTTGGTGCGAAAGGAACAAAAAAAACACCAACAAAAGTGAAGAGGTGGCCCCAGAAGAAGAGCTTGTGCTCACCCAGCTTTTTTATAAGCTTTCCGATCAGTCCTCCCTGCACAACGACTGACCATATGCCTACATAGGCAAAAAGATAGCCGATCTGCTGGTCTGAGGCCAGGAAATACTCCTTCCAGAGCAGGATAGAGGCAACCTGCATGTTAACAATGGCAAAGGTGTAGATGTAGTTTTCAGTCATTAGCAGCACAAGAGGACGGGAACTGAACACCAGCTTCAGCCCCTCAACATACTCACTCATCTTTTCGCCCACAAACAGGGAGGTCGATCGTCGGGGTTCGCTATCTGCTGTTCTTTTTTTCAGAAAGCCGAATTTCATTTTTTCGGCATTCTTGTTTGACTCAGGAAGCAAAAAGATTGCAAGAATAAAGTCAATGGAGATCAGTGCGGCGGCAACATATCCAACCATCTGTATGCCATAATTATGCTTCAGGAGCCCTCCGATAAGTGGGCCTATGATAAATCCAATACCAAAAGCCGCACCCATCATTCCCATCGCTCCTGAGCGGCTTTTACTGTCAGTGACATCGGTAATGTAGGCCTGAGCTGTAGCAATGTTAGCCGACCCGATACCGGAGAGTCCTCGTGCGAAAAGAAGAAGCGCAATAGTACTGGCACGGGAAAAAACCAGATAAGATAAAGCAGTGATAAAAATACTGATCAGCATAACCGGTCGCCGACCGACTTTATCGCTCAACTTGCCCCAGAGAGGGGAAAAGATAAACTGCATGATAGAAAATATCGCAGCTATCAATCCTATCATGAAAGGATTAGCGCCGAGATCCTTCGCATAGGTAGGCAGAAGCGGAAGCACTATGCCGAACCCGATCAAATCCAGTAATACTGTCAGGAGTAGAATGACCAGAGGGGAGCGCTTCATGCATGCATATTGTTTTGTTCCGCTAAAGGCACAAAGATAAAAAAATTAACGCCGATTCGTCTAAAAATTCAGAGAGGTTACTTTCCGGATGCATGGATTGTTCTGTATAACTGTTCAACTCCTTCGAGTACTCTCGGGCCGGGACGAAGGAAAAGGCTGTTGTCGAAGTGGTCGTAAACCCGTTGATTCTTTACTGCAGCAATGTTGTTCCATCCGGGACGCTGCATGAGGTCAATGGCCGCTGACGATTTTTTGGCCATATACATGCATGCAATCACCTCCGGGTTTTTCTTGATGACCCACTCCTGCGATATCTCGAAATACTCCTTATGAACAACATCGCCAATATTCTCGCCACCGGCATAGGCGATAAGAGCGGAGGTATAGCTTCCTTTTCCTCCTGTCCAGAAAGGATCGTTCCAGATTTCAAGATATATCGTGTTATGTTTCTTCACTTTTTGAGCCTCTTCTTCTGCTCTCATTTTGAATTTCGCCAGACCTGCAGTGATCGAAAGAGCCAGGCTGTCAGCCTCTCTTGTGTGGCCAGTCACTATTCCGAGTTTTCTCAGTACCACAGGGATATCGTCCGGGGTTTTGCAGGAAAAGCTCTCTCTTCGAATGCCCAGAGCCGATATTTTTTTCCCGGTCTCCTTTTCGGCCAGATCAACATCAACCACAAGATCAGGATGGATAGAAGCAAGGAGTTCCAGTGAAGGTCGCCCGAATGCACCAATGACCGGTACACGCGCAGCAGCAGCAGGCCAGTCACAGGCGTTTGTTCTGCCAACAAGCTGATCCCCGGCTCCAATAGCAAAAATCATCTCAGTAAGACTTGGAGCCAGACTTATGATACGTGGCTTGCCAGCTTGATGTTCAGCGTATTTAGCTTGCTTTGGTGTGCATCCTGATGTGATGAAAAGAAGCAGTGTACATAGTGCAAGTGCAATGGGGCAGCGCTGGATGTTTCGCATAACAGGTAAAGGGTTTGTGTATGACAGTGACGATCACTGGATGAGCAAAGGTAAGATAGAGAGCCGTTGAATGCAAAAAAGATGCAAAGGATATTTTTTATGCACATTACCATTACATTATAATCGAAACCGGAGTAGAAAAGAGTATTTCAATACAACGAATACCATGGCTTTGCACAATCTTACCTATATCCAGACTATCCCTGTCTCCATCGATACAGCATGGGCTTTTTTTTCATCACCCAGCAACCTTGCGCGAATTACTCCACCTGAAATGATGTTTTCGATCACCAATGGCGTAGTTGAACAGGGTATTCACCCAGGTATGATTATTGCCTATATATTGTATCCTTTCATGATGATCCCTGTGCGATGGGAAACCGAAATTGTAAGTGTCAGTAAACCCTTCTATTTTGAAGATATTCAGAAGTCCGGGCCTTACGACTACTGGCACCACCAGCATCATTTCAGAGAGATTAAGGACGGTGTGGAAATGACCGATATCCTCGACTACTCTCTGCCGATGGAATTTTTTGGAGAGCTTGTCAATACTTTGATTGTCAGTCGGAGGCTTGATGAGGTCTTCAACTACAGGAAACAAAAGATAGAAGAAATTTTAGGTTATCTGTAAAAGGATTAATCCGAATAGATACCCGGGGAGTGCAAAAGAGGTGTCGGGATAATGAGAGTGGGGTTTGGTGATTCCGGTATCCCTGAATTTTTGGTTTTGTTGTGAGGATTTGTTATTTAGTGCACCATAAGTTGTTCTTTTGTCGTAGCTGGTGCCGGTTTAAAAGCCGGAGAATAGGGAATTACGTGAAAATCGTAAACTGTACCCGCAACTGTACAACGGTAACCGCAACACGGATGCATGGCCACATGCAGAGGTGTTTGGAGGTTGTTTCAGGTCACTGCAATGTTTTCCTCTCAGGGAAACTGCGGGAAGGCCAGGAACAGTAGTAAGCCGTTATAGTCAGGAGACCTGCCAGTTATTTTTGCATTACAAGATCGGACTACGGGATATAGTCGGGGCAAAGCTGTACCTCTTTTGCATTGCTTTCCGCGTGATCTTTTTGCAAGGTATTTTTATGGATTTTTTAGAACAGATGAGCTGTCTGGCTTTTCTCTGTGCATTCTATTTCCAAAAAAGGCCTTTTGTGAAAAATCAGCATCAATGTTTTTTGTCGTTACACGCCGCCTTTTGCTAACCCCTGTCAGTTGATGTTTTTCTAAAACTGAAAACAGGTTGAATCAAAAATGAACAAAAAAGTATTTCTTGTTGTGATGGCAGGCTTGCTCTGCAGTAAAGGAGTGTTTGGTTCAGAGTTGACAAAAAGTTTTACGGGGGTCGAGATGGTTGTTTCGGCCACCAAAACCCTTAATTCCATCAGGGATACCGGCGGCTCATCGATAACGGTCATTACCTCAGAAGAGATCAGGAATTCCGGGAAGCAAAGTGTCGAAGAGGTTATCAAGGGAAGTGCCGGTATTGATGTGGTTGCAAACGGAGGCCCAGGTACTCTTGCAAGTGTTTTTTTAAGAGGGGCAGATGCAAAAAACACCCTTCTCCTGATCGATGGTGTTCCGGCAAATGATCCGTCGGATGCCAATCGTGCTCCGAATTTTTCCAGTCTCACGGTTGATAATATCGATCGCATAGAGATAGTACGTGGTACGGTAAGCTTTCTCTATGGTTCAAATGCATCTGCAGGGGTCATCAATATTATTACTAAAAAGGGAACATCGACGCCAGAGTCCTTTGCCGGTGTAGAGGGAGGAGCCTACGCTACCTATAAACTTTATGGGGGAACGAGTGGCCAGCAAGGTATTCTGAACTATTCTGTAGGGATATCAAGGCTCAAAACGGACGGCTTTTCAGCTACAGATCAAAACAACCGCTGGATCAATCCGGCAGGAAAGTTGTTTGAAAAAGATGGGTATGACAATACAACGCTCTCGGGAAATTTCGGCGTACAGCTCAACCAGCAGATTACTCTTGAAACAGTTCTCAGATATACAAAAGCCAACGTGGCCTACGATTATACCGGACAGGATACACCGGGACTCAATCAGGACTCTAACCAGCTGAGTGGCCGTATTGCACTGAAAATGAATTACAAACCACTCCTTTCAACAATCTACTACAATGTTATTGATCAGGATCGAAGCTATCTTGATAGTGGCACCCTGTCAAGCACCTTTAATGGACACCGGTATGATATAGGGTGGCAGGGTGATCTGGCGGTTGCTGACAACAATAGTGTTTCGGTTGGGTTGGATTACCAGCAGGAGAGCATGATCAATGAGAATTTTGGTAGTTATGCGTCACTTTTTGACAAGGGAATTGGTTCAAACAGTATGTTTCTGCAGGATCAGTGGCATCTCGGTGAGCTGAATCTTGTTGGCGGCCTGAGGTATGAGGATAATGACAAATTCGGCAGCAAGACAACTTACAGGATAGCACCTTCCTATACCATCAATGATACGGTTCTGAAATTCAGTTATGGCACAGGCTTCAGGGCTCCGTCACTCTATGAACTCTACTCTCCCTACGGTAATACTCAGCTTACCGCCGAAACAAGCGCTGGCTGGGATACAGGTTTCGAACAGAAGGTTTCTGAACGGCTGAAGTTCGGCGTGACCTATTTTCGTATGGATTATGATAACCGTATTGATTTTGACCTTGCAACCTATACCTATGCACAGTACGCAGGTTTGACAAAAACCCAGGGTGTTGAGAGTTTTGTTGAATGGAAACCGGTTGATCCGCTGCTTCTTGCATGTAATTACACCTATACTTCAACTGCAGATACGCTCGGCAATGCGCTTCTGAGGCGCCCGAAAAACAAGGTTGGGCTGACGGGAACCGGCAAGTTGAGCAAGAGAGTGAAAATCAGCACCAACATGCAGTGGGTTGGAACACGTATTGATCACGGTGTGGAGGGACAGAGTACAGGCCAGCTTCCGAGCTATTTTCTTTTGAACATGACAGGTTCTTTTCAGTTGACCGACAAGGTTGAATTGTATGGCAGAGTCGACAATGTTTTTAACGCTTATTATGAAGATGCGTGGGGTTATGCCACTCCGGGACGCTCTGCATATGCGGGAATCAAGGTAACCTTTTAATAAACCCTTATGAATATGACCATTACCGAAGCTGAAAGAGAGGCTCTCTACAAGGTGATTTACAGTCGCCGTGATGTCAGGGGGCAGTTTTTACCGGATCAAGTGCCGGATGAGGTTATAGCCCGATTGCTTGATGCCGCCCACCATGCGCCAAGCGTAGGGTTTATGCAGCCGTGGGATTTCATTGTGGTAAAGGAGAGTGAGGCTCGCCGGAAGGTCAAGGAGGGCTTTGAGATAGCTCATGCCGAGGCGGCAGGGATGTTCAGCGGTGAAAAGCAGAAGGCCTACCGCTCTTTCAAGCTTGAGGGGATTATGGAGTCGCCGCTCGGCATCTGTGTTACCTGTGACCGGTCGCGTACCGGAGAGGTGGTTATCGGACGGACAGCAAATCCTGAGATGGATCTCTACAGTTCAGTCTGTGCGGTGCAGAACCTCTGGCTTGCGGCAAGGGCTGAAAACCTTGGCGTCGGGTGGGTCAGCATTATACATCACGACCATATCCGAGCTGCACTCGGTATTCCAGCACACATTGTACCGGTGGCCTATCTTGCCATTGGCTATGTCAGCTTTTTTCACGCAACACCAGAGCTTGAGCAGGCTGGCTGGCTGCCGAGAATGGAGCTTGAGTCACTGGTTCATCACGAAACATGGTAATGCATAATAAAAAATTTCGATCTCTTGCGATATTAGGCACGGGTTCAGATGTTGGTAAAAGTATTGTCGCCACGGCGCTGTGCCGGATTTTCAGCAATGCCGGTCTTGATGTTGCTCCCTACAAGGCGCAGAACATGTCGAACAATTCAGGTGTCACGCCTGAAGGGGATGAAATCGGCCGGGCACAGATTGCCCAGGCCGAGGCTGCCCGTGTTGTGCCTACGGCTGATATGAATCCAGTGCTTCTCAAGCCCAACTCCGATACCGGCGCGCAAGTGGTGCTGCAGGGAAAGGTCTGTACCACCGAGACGGCTCGAGGCTATTTCAGGGATACCACACTCTGGGCTGCAGCGGCAAGGGAGAGCTTTGAGCGGTTGCAGCTGAAGCATGAGCTTGTGGTTATTGAAGGGGCAGGCTCATGCGCCGAGATGAATCTCTATGAGCGGGACTTTGTGAATTTCAGAACGGCGAGGGCTGCCGGTGCCGCGGTAATCCTTGTTGCTGATATTGACAGGGGAGGAGTTTTTGCTCAGGTTGCCGGAACTTTAGCCATTATTCCTCCCGAAGACAGGGCATTGGTGAAAGGAGTTGTCATCAACCGTTTTCGAGGCGATATCGAATTGTTTCATGATGGCGTGACCATGCTTGAATCAATGACCGGGGTACCGGTTCTCGGAGTTATTCCTTATTTCAGGGGGTTCAGTATCGACGCTGAAGATGCTGTGCCGCTCTCGGCCAAGGTCGATCCTTCAGGAGAGCCTGAAGCTGGTACAATCGGGGTTGCGGTTATCTATTTTCCCCATATATCGAATTTTACCGATCTTTCGCCCTTGGAACGTGACCCTTCGGTTTCGCTCCACTATCTCCACTATCCCCGATCGTTGAAAGGGTACAAGGCGCTTGTTCTTCCGGGATCAAAAAATGTGCGTGGTGATCTCGCATGGCTTTTTTCGCTTGGCTGGGAACAGGAAATTCGTGCCTTCAGGGAAGAGGGCGGGATCATCATGGGTATTTGCGGTGGGTACCAGATGCTGGGAAAGAGCATTGCCGATCCCTATGGCGTTGAGGGCCCAATCGGTGTTACCCCGGCTCTCGCTCTTCTGGACGTTGAAACTGTGCTTGAGCAGGAGAAATGCCTCGCCAATGCACGGGGCGTTATTCTTGGTGAACGGTGTGAAGCTTCCGGTTATGAGATACACATGGGTCGAAGCACTGCTGCCGCCGAATGCAAGCCATTTCTCAGGGTATCAGCCCGAAATAACACCCCGGTAGATGACTTTGATGGTGCTGTAAGTGATGACGGCCATGTTATCGGTACCTATTTTCATGGTATTTTTGATGAACCAGCAGTCAAACAATGGTTTCTCTCTCTTGTGGAGCCGGCATACAGAGCTGAACGTCATGAAAAGGGGCCCCAGGAGAGCTATGAACTTCTTGCGTCACACTTTTCACGCCACCTTGATCTCGACAAGATTTTTGAAATTATTGATCAACCGCTTATTCCATGACAAGCCTCTATTATCATAAACATGGTGGAACGGGCATGACAACTCCCCAAGGGGGAGAGAGTGATGTGCTGGATTTCAGTGTGAATATCAGCCCGGTTTTTCCACCGATTGGAACTCTTTCGCTTGATCACTTTGCTCTGCAGCGCTATCCCTCAATTGATGGCCGGGGTATTAAGGAGTATTACCAGAGAAAGTTTGGTTTTGCCAGTTCCATGGTACTGCCGCTCAATGGAGCGATTGAAGGGATCTACCTGATTCCAAGGGCGCTCGGGCTTCGTCGTATCATGCTGCTCTCCCCCTCGTTTTACGAGTATGAACGGGCAGGAAGGGTTGCCGGTGCAGAGATTGTTTTTGTTCCTCTTGAGGCTGATAATGGTTTCAAGCTCCCCGGGATTGAGGCACTTGCCGATACACTGCGTGATGCTGATGCTTTTTTTGCTGCAAATCCCAATAACCCTACAGGAACAGAGCTGCCGTCTGAGATTATCATGGCTCTTGCAAGTCGTTTTCCTGATAAATGGTTTATTGTTGACGAGGCGTTTCTGCAATTTACATCTGCGTTTCCTGATAACTCCCTGATGAGTAAGGTACTTGCGCTTAAAAATGTTATTGTGGTGGCCTCCCTCACCAAATTTTATGCATTGCCAGGTTTGCGCCTTGGAGCACTTGTCGCTCATCCTGAAATAATCTTGCGGTTTCTTGACTACAAGGAGCCCTGGACGGTCAATGCCATTGCCGAGTCGGTTGCTGTAAAACTGCTGGATTGCGGTGATTATGAAGAGTCGGTGCGCTCCATGATTATTGCTGAAAGGGCAAGGATGAAGGCATCACTATCGATGATTGATGGAATTAAACTTGCAGGTGGGGCTGCAAATTTTTTACTTGCTCAATGGAAGAGGGGTTACTCTCTTGATGAACTGCTTGTTTATCTTAAAGGGCAGGGAATTCTTGTCAGAGATTGCCGGAATTTCCCCGGCCTTGAAGTTAACTATTTCCGGTTTGCCGTCAGGACGCCCATCGAGAACAGCCGTTTTCTGGAAACGCTGCAGGCCGCCAACCGATCACTAAAATAAGCTGAGTTGTTATGGCCTTCATGGATGAGTTTATTCTCCCTCTGGCATTTACCCTTGATCTCAGCTTCGGCGATCCCCGGGGTATTTTCCATCCTGTCAAAGCAATCGGCTGGCTTGCCAACAGAACTGAAACATTGATGCGCAGCACTACTCTGCCGCTCCGTCTGGCTGGTATAGTAGCTGTTCTTATTATTGTTGGTGGCTCCGCTTTTTCAGTCTGGCTTCTTATAGCACTTTTAAGCCATCTGCACCGGGTGGCAGGGCTTGCCCTGAGCATCTACCTGCTTTACAGCTCTTTTGCCGTCAGGGATCTCGGCGATCATGCCGCAGCAGTGCAGGACGCACTTGAAGCCGAGGATATGGAGCTGGCGCGTCAGAAACTCTCTTGCATGGTTGGTCGCGATACTGCATCTCTGGACGAACATGGCATTGCTCTCGCGGCAACCGAAAGTGTAGCTGAAAACACCGTCGACGGCGTGACCGCTCCACTCTTCTATGCCATCTTGTTTGGACCAGTTGGCGCAATAACCTATAAAGCCATCAATACACTCGATTCCATGTTCGGGTATAAAAATGAGCGATATCTTGAGTTCGGATGGGCCGCGGCTAAACTCGATGATCTTGCCAACTATCTCCCCGCACGCTTGACAGTGGTGACAATAGCAGTGGCAGCGTTTATCGGCAAGCTCAAGTTTTTTGATACCTTCAAGGCTGTATTTAAAGGAGCACGGCTCCACGCAAGCCCCAACTCAGGCTACCCCGAATCAGCATTTGCCGGCGCCCTTGGGGTCACCTTGGGCGGCGAAAGAAGTTATGATGGTGTTCAGCATCAGGCTCCGCTGCTCGGCGTAAAACCGGGGCAGTGCACCCCCCTCATCATCCGCCAAAGCATTGCCCTGATGTGGATGACCGCCGTTCTATTTCTCGGTGCAGGCTTGGCCATCAGACATTTTGTTCAATAAACCGGTACGATGGCAAACAAAATCGTTGGGGATATTTTGCAACCTAATAAAACCATGATCGTTTTTGAACCCATATATCATGAAACAACGAAGAATCCTTCTCTTTACAGGTAACGGCAAAGGAAAAAGTACGGCGGCATTTGGAATGCTGGCAAGGGCACTTGGGCACGGGATGCGGGCGAGGGTGATCCAGTTTGTGAAATCTGATGATGCTGTCGGTGAACAGAAATTTTTCAGTCAACTTGATGGAGTTGAGTGGGAACAGTTTGGCAAGGGATTTCTTCCAAGGGATCCCGAAAGTCTAGCTATGGAACAGCACAGGATTGCTGCCCGGAAAGCTCTTGAAGCTGCCATTGCCGCACTTCATTCTCCTGATTACGACTTTGTGCTGCTTGATGAGATCTGTTTTGCACTCAGCAGAAACCTTGTTACCGTCGAGCCTCTCCTTGACGCACTCAGCACGGCAGGGGAGGACAAGATTGTGGTCATGACCGGCAGGAATGCTCCGGAGGCCCTTGTGGCCGTTGCTGATACGGTTACAGAGATGACAATGATCAAACATGGTTATGAACAGGGGATTCCTGCAATGAAGGGTGTTGAAAACTGATGGGCATGAAGGATTCAGTATTCTGTGCTGATAACAGTTTTACCGGTAAAGGTCTGCTAAAAGCGAGGTTGAGGATTGTTCTGTTTTTTTGTGCAGTTCTCTTGCTGCTCGCTCTTTCCATGCTTCTCGGCCCTTCCGGCATCGGAATACCTGATCTGCACTCTCCCTCCGGCAGTGCAATTCTATCGCTCCGATTCAGCCGTCTTCTGATGGGAATGATGACCGGAGCGGCGTTGTCCGCATCAGGAGTTGTTTTTCAGGCTCTTTTGCGAAATCCCCTTGCTGAGCCCTATGTTCTCGGAGTTAGCGGGGGAGCTGGCCTCGGGGCAACGCTCAGCATTCTGGCAGGGTCAGGAATCTTTGTCTCCCTCGGTCTTCCTGTCGTTGCCTTTATTGCGGCTGTTGTGACGCTGATGGTTGTGTACGGTATAGCAAGCCAGGGTTCAAGTGGCCATCCTTCGGTGTACAGCCTTATTCTCAGCGGTGTTATTGTCAGCTCAATCTGTTCAAGCGTTATCATGTTTCTGGTTTCAACGGCAAGTGTTGAAGGAATGCACAATGTTATCTGGTGGATGCTTGGCAGTCTGCAACCTGTCTCTTCCAGCCAGCAACTTCTTTCTGCGGCACTTATTTTTGGGGCTCTTGGTGGGATATGGCTTCTCTCCCCCCGGCTGAACGCCCTTGCTCTTGGCAGGGAGATGGCTCATTATCAGGGACTGCATGCTGATCTTGTACTTGTTGCCGGCCTCCTTTGTGCAACACTGCTGGCGGCAACAGCCGTCTCCCTTTCCGGCATGATAGGATTTGTCGGACTTATTGTACCCCACGTCATGCGTGCATTTTTTGGCCCCGACAACCGTAAGCTTGTGCCTTTTGCCGCTCTTGGAGGCGGGACATTCCTTGTTGTGTGCGATGCCCTGGCGCGTACGCTGATTGCACCGATTGAGATTCCGGTCGGGGTTGTCACCGCTCTTGCCGGTGGGCCTTTTTTTCTGATTATTCTGCAGCGGAGAATGAAACAGGCCTGGATTGCATAGTATGGAACAAGATGCTTTGACCTTCAGGGATGTTTCCGCCGGATACAAACATCGCAAGGTGCTTGATCACCTCTCATTCAGTGTTAGGGAAGGGGAGTTTGTCTCTCTTGTCGGCCCGAATGGCTGCGGAAAAAGTACGTTATTGAAAACTGCCGCAGCACTCCTCAAACCTCATTCAGGAGTAGTTGAGCTGTTTGGTCAAGATGTGCACCGGATCAAACCGGCACTCCGTGCTTCGCTTCTGGGTGTTGTTCCCCAGAAAATCGAGTCGCCCATGGCCTTTACTGTCAACCAGATTGTGATGAACGGCAGAATCAGCTCAATGAGCCGCTGGGGTACCATGTCGCCCCACGATCATGATCTTGTCGAGCGTTCAATGATCTATACCGATGTTCTGGGGTTGCGGGATCGCTACTTTACGGAACTGAGCGGAGGAGAGCAACAGCGGGTTGCCCTTGCCATGGTACTTGCTCAGGATCCAAAAATCATCATGCTTGATGAGTCGATATCCCATCTTGATATCAACCATCGCCAGGAGGTGCTCCAGATTCTCATGAATCTCAATCGTGAAAAGCGTATGACCATTCTTCTGGTGAGTCATGACCTTACGCTCTCGGCCAGTATCTCTGATCGCTTTTTGCTCATGGACTCAGGCCGGCTGGTAAAAGCCGGTACACCGGGTGAGGTGCTGGAGCCCGATGTGCTCAGCCGTGTCTACAGTTGCGATCTTAGTGTTCAGCAGGATCCCTATACCGGCTATCTGCAGGTTTCGGGAGCAGTTGACGGCCTGCATCGGCGAAGAAAACTGAACAGGAGCGTTCATGTTATTGCCGGAGGGGGAAGCGGGATCGAGCTTTATCGCAGACTGATTATCGAGGGGTATGAGGTGACAACAGGGGTGCTCAACCGTCTTGATTCTGATGCTGAAGCTGCAAGGGCACTCAATATAGCGGCAGTGCTTGAACAGCCGTTTTCACCGGTTGGCACTGAAGCGATTGCCGATGCGCTGAAAATGATCGACATGGCTGACAGTGTGATTCTCACTCCTGTGCCGATTGGTTCAGGAAACCTTGTCAATCTTGAGCTGGCTGAAGAAGCCCTGAAACGAGGCAAAACTGTTCTGCTTGCCTCCGACATGGCTGATCGTGACTATACCGAAGGCAAGGCAGCCCTGCAATTAGTTTCCAGACTGGAGCGTGATGGTGCTCTTGGCTGGCACACCATTCACGAACTGATGCTGAAACTCCAACAACACTCTCACCGTTGAATCAATGAGCTGTAAACAGCGCTTTCCCTTTCGTTTCGGGACAACCTCCTATATTATTCCCGCTGATATCATTCCCAATGTGGAGTTCCTTAAAGATAAGGTGGACGACATTGAGCTGGTTTTGTTTGAATCGGATGAATTCAGCAATCTGCCTTCTGCCAGCGATATGCAGAAACTTGCCCATCTTGCCGAAGAGTCAGCGCTGACTTACTCCGTGCATCTGCCACTCGATGTTTATTTCGGTCATCCTGACAGGGATGAGAGAGAGCGCTCGGTAAGCAAGTGCCTGAAGATTATCGAGCTGACCTGTAATCTGCCGAAATCAGCCTATGTCATGCATTTCGAGGCCGGACCGGGGATTGATATCAACAGCTTTTCTTTTGATCAGCAAAGCCTCTTTATCGAAGCGCTGCATGATTCAGTTGCGATGCTTCTTGGTGCAACCGATGAAGCGGCATCAACGTTCTGTGCTGAAAACCTTAACTATCCCTTCGAGCTTGTCTGGCCGGTGGTTGAAGAGTTCGCTCTTTCCGTTACCCTCGACGTCGGTCATCTTGAGTATTACGGGTTCCCAACCCAACACTATTTTGAACGCTATCTCCATCGTGCCAGGGTACTCCACATGCACGGGTCTCACGACGGAAAAGATCATCATTCGATCTCCTTCATGAAGCCTGAGGTACTTGATATGGTTATGAAAGCTCTTGCTGACCAAAACGAGGAAGGCCGGGTTATGACCATGGAAATCTTTTCACAGGAAGATTTCCTCTCATCATGCAGCATTATGCAGCGATTTCTTTCCTGAAGGCATAGCGCGGTCAGGTTTGTGGGATTTCTGCAGCAAATCAGGACTTTTTGCGGTTTTTCAGGTAAATTGCAAGGGTAATACATCCGAGAAAAACGTACCATCCGACAAGCATAGCTATATCCTGAGGCATTGTATCAAGTGCACCAATAAACATTCCTGAACATTAGGGGGTTGGGAGTAAGGATGAGTATACAATTTTTTTTAGAGAATACTTCAGAATTAAGCCGAGCTATTGATAGCGATATAGCATTTATTTTCGAAACGCAGACTTTGCTAAAGCAGCTGGCTTGGAGTCATATTTGTATATTATCGAATATGATCAACTTGACAGTCAAAGGGAGCGTTATCGGTGAAAGTGATTCAATTTTTCTGGGGTCGCTTGAAGGAGCACCCGCTCTCCCGGATCGGGCCTGGGCTTATAACAGGAGTTGCTGATGATGATCCAAGCGGCATAGCGACATACTCGCAGGCTGGAGCTCAATTCGGTCTCAATATGCTCTGGACAATGCCTCTCGCATTTCCTTTGATGGCTGCTATTCAATCCATGTGCGCACGTATAGGACGGGTTACCGGAAAAGGGCTTGCGGCCAACATCAAAACCACCTTTCCACCAATTGTGCTTCAGAGTGTTGTACTGCTCCTTCTGGTTGCCAACACGCTCAATATCGCTGCTGATGTTGCTGCCATGGGAGAGGTTGCTGAGCTTATTACCGGTTTCAATCGTCATATCATGACGGCAGTGTTTGTTTTTGGAACCTTGATACTCCAGGTGTTTGTTCCCTATCATCGTTATGTCAACTTTTTGAAGTGGCTGACCATTTCACTGCTTGCCTATGCAGCGGTGCTTTTTACTGTCCATGTACCATGGCCGGAGGTGATACAGCGTACAGTCTGGCCACGATTCACCCTGAATGCTGATTCTGCGGCAGTCATTGTTGGAGTTTTTGGCACCACTATCAGTCCCTACCTCTTTTTCTGGCAGGCTTCCGAAGAGGTCGAGGATATGCGCTCCAAACCCGGTGCTGTTTCGCTCGTATCCAATGCCAGCCTTGCCGGTGAAGAGCTCCGCCGTATCGGTTGGGATACCTGGAGCGGTATGTTGTACTCCGATATAACAGCCTACTTCATTATTCTGGCCACTGCTGTCACACTCAACGTCTCAGGAATTTCCGATATCAACACCGCTGCCGAGGCAGCAAGTGCACTCAGACCTCTGGCTGGAAATTTTGCATTTATTCTCTTTGCCGTCGGAATTCTCGGCGTTGGCTTGATCGGCGTGCCGGTGCTTGCCGGTTCAGGGGCCTATGCTCTTTCTGAAGCCATGGGCTGGAATTCCGGTCTTGAAAACAAGGCTAACGATGCGCGGGGTTTTTATGGGATTATTATCGTCAGTGTGCTGCTCGGACTTATTATCCAGTATACTCCGATAAGTCCGATGAAGGCCCTTTTCTGGAGCGCTGTCATCAATGGAGTTATCGCTGTTCCCCTGATGGTTGTGATCATTCTGCTGGTTTCCAGGAAATCTGTCATGGGTAAATTTACCGCGAGTCGGCCCATTATTATTCTGGGCTGGGTAGCAGTAGCAGTCATGGGTGCGGCAGCTGCAGCAATGCTCATTCCCCGTTAGATTTTCAGCAATGTATAAAAGCTATCAGTGTGAATTTTTATAGCTGATAAATCGTTACAGGAAAAAACATAAGAAGTTTTTCTGGATCTGGTTTCATTCAGCGATGAATCATTTTGCATCAAGTGAAAATATCGGGGCAGTCGTCTCAATTCGAGGAGGTATCGTTGATATCCGTTTTGACGATGTTCTTCCATCCATCTATTCAATACTGCATACAGGCAAGGATTTTAACGTAACGATTGAGGTGCTTACCCAATTGGATTCTCGCCATGTGAGGGGAATAGCCTTGACCGGGACTGAAGGAGTTTGCCGTGGCATGAGAGTCAATGATAGCGGAAATCCCTTGCGAGCACCAGTTGGCAAGGCTATCCTGTCAAGAATGTTCGATGTGTTTGGCAATCCAATTGACCGCCTTGGGCCCCTTCAGGATGTGGAATGGAGGTCAGTACATCAACCTCCTCCACCTTTTGCCAGACGTTCCACTCACTCTGAAATTTTTGAAACCGGCATCAAGATTATCGATTTGCTATAGGAGGGTTTGATCTCGGTCAACTTCAGGAAGCCGTAGAACATGATTTTATCAATCTTGACGAACGGGAACGCACAATACGCAGCTCTCTTGCAAAACTTGAGAGCAGCTTTATTCGCCGGTACGCCGAATTGCATCATGCATGAAAAAACACCATTAAGCAAAAAGGTTGGGCTCCAGGAGCACCGCAAGCTTAAGTCAAAAAAACAGGCAGTCCGAAATATCTGGTCAGGCTTTGCCACATTCGGTCTTGTCGGCTGGTCTGTGGCAATGCCAATGATCCTTGGCATAACGCTCGGTATATGGCTCGATAATCACTATCCGGGCGATCGATCATGGACACTTATGCTGCTTATCGCGGGCCTCTCCATCGCAACCTCACCATCCTTACAACATGGTTTTTGATGCTGATCCTCGCAGGAGGCTCCGCGCTTATGACCCGAAAACTCTCACCCAGCATCCATATCTCCCGATGGCAGAGTTTTCTTGAAATTCTTGTAACCTTTTTCCTCAAGCAATTTGAAGAGGTTGGACTGCGTAACCCTGCAAGGTATCTTCCTTACCTTGCGACACTCTTTCTTTTTATTGCCATAGCAAACCTCTGTACGGTCATCCCAGGGTATGAACCTCCAACAGGCTCGCTTTCAACGACAGCGGCTCTTGCTCTCTCTGTCTTTATTGCAGTTCCGCTTTACGGTATAATTGAACGCGGTTTGGGCGATTACTTGCAATCCTATCTGAAGCCAACGGTTATCATGCTTCCATTTAATATTATCAGCGAACTTTCCCGAACTCTGGCGCTTGCGGTTCGTTTATTCGGCAACATGATGAGCGGCGCCATGATTATTGCCATTCTCCTGACCATCGCTCCGCTTGTTTTCCCAGTCCTTATGAGCATTCTTGGACTGTTGACCGGCATGGTTCAGGCTTACATATTCACCATTCTGGCCACGGTTTATATAGCGGCAGTCACCAGAACAAAGAGTGAAGAAGCTGTTTAACATCAAACAGGAGAGAGTATGGACATTCTGACCATTATTGCCGTAGCATCTATCATAACCGCCGGGCTCACCACAAGCATAGGCTGTATAGCTCCTGCCCTCGGTGAAGGCAAGGCCGTTGTTTCGGCATTACCATCGCTGGCCCAGCAGCCTGATGCCTCTGCAACGATAACCCGTACCTTGTTTGTCGGGCTTGCCATGATTGAATCAGTGGCTATATACTGTTTGGTGATTTCTATGATTCTGATTTTCGCCAACCCTTTCTGGAACTATGTGATTGCTCATGCTGGAGTACACTGAACCATGCTTATCGACTGGTTTACCCTGATTGCGCAGCTTGTCAATTTTTTGATTCTTGCCTGGTTGCTGAAACGCTTTCTCTATCATCCGATAGTTGCGGCTCTTGATGCGCGCGAGAAAAAAATTGCATCTGAACTGCAGCACGCCACCATGGTTGAGGATGAAGCAAAAAAGAGCATGTCGGAATTGAAGCAAAAGCATGATGCACTCGACAAACAGCGCACCCAAATCATGCAGCAAGCCGCAAAAGAGGCTGATGAGAAGAAAGCCAAACTTTTTATTGAGGCCCATCAAGAATATGAAACCCTGCGTGCCAGACTGAAGGAATCACTGCACAATGAACAAAAAAATCTTCAGCAGGAAATTATTGACCGTATCACTTCTGAAGTCTTCTCTATTGCGGAAAAAGTTTTGGCCGAACTCGCCGATCTATCTCTTGAAGATCGAATCGTAAAGGTATTCTGTGAACGTCTGCAGAACACTGCAAAATCAGATATTACAGCAATGACCGGACTTTTTCATCAAAGCAACCATCCGCCGATTATCCGGAGTGCCTATACTCTGACATCGGAAAACTGTGAGAGAGTAAAAAAAAATGTGATGGAGCTCTTTGGTATTGATTCCGATATAGTGGTTGAAATCGATACCAACCTGATCAGCGGGATCGAATTGAGCATGAATGGCTATAGTATCAAATGGAATATCAAGGCTTATCTGGAAGAGCTTAACGTGACGAATGAAGCTGCCTCTCGACAGGGAGAAGAAAGAGGGGGTGCTTGATAATGAAAGAGGAGATGCTTAAAACTGCCCTTGACAACGCCCTGAGCTCAATCAGAACATCAAGGCAATCCTACAAGCTCGCTTGAACCCCGTTGAGGCCGGTGTGATTACTACAGTCCTGAACGGCATTGCCAAGATCAGCGGCCTGCCGGGAGTTGGGTTTGATGAACTGGTTCGACTGCCGGAAAATATCTATGGCATAGCCTTTAACATCGATCCAGATGAAATTGGCGTTGTACTGCTTGGCGATTACTCAAAACTGCAGGCAGGCGGCAAGGCTGAAAGAACAGGGCGGGTTATGGATGTGCCTGTCGGTGATGCCCTTATTGGCCGGGTTATCGATCCTCTTGGAAGGCCACTCGACGGACGAGGCCCTTTGAATCAGGGCATGGTCGGCTCATTTAATGATCAGCTTGCCGATCTTGTAACCCATATGCTTGAAGAGTTATCAGGCAGAAGCATGATCCTTGCTGTCGGCGAACGCATTCAATCCCGATTAACAGATGCAGGAAATGAAGCCGAAAAACTTTTTGCTGTACCGGGTTCAGTCGATGCCATTATCCCTCTTGTAGGTGATATCCTGACAGAGGTTGAAAAGCTTCGTGAAAAAACACCTATGATAGAGCTCTACCTTTTCTACAATAGCCCGGTCAGCGGGGAGAACTATCACTCCCTTTCGAAGCGACTGCTCCCTCTTGATGTAGCCTGGGAGGAGGATATCCGCCATACGGTAGTCTGGCCGACAAAGGCGCTTCCTGAGATGCTTTGTGGAGGGATATCGTTCAATTGGCTCTCATCAGAGAATATCTCTTTGTGTCGCTTTTCAGGGCATGCGCAGAATCATTAGCCAGCGAAAATGCAAGCCAGTTGTCAGCCATGCAACGGGCAGAAAAAAAAATTGACGACATGCTCGAAGAGCTTTTCCACCTCTATAACAGCCGACGTCAATCAGGGATCGATGAGGAGTTGTTTGATGTGGTCTCCGGGTTTAATGCCTTGTCTGATCGAAGATATTCTTGACAAGTATTATATTAACATCTCGTGCCGTCGAAACAAAACCCCTTTTTTCGTTTACCGAATTATGAAAAAACTTTTGAGTACGCAAGCTTTACTGGTCGCTCTTATCATGGGTTTCGTGCTCAGCAGCACGATGGTTCCCCCTGTTTCAGCAGCTGAAAAACTGAACTCCTCCAATCCATCTGGCGAGACTTCCTCATCCGTGTCGCCGATTAAAACAATCGGCATCATTGGCGGAGTCAGCTGGGTATCATCACTGGAGTATTACCGACTCATGAACCAGATGGTTCGTGATAAACTGGGCGGATTGAACTCAGCACAGATCCTGATGTATTCCATTGAGTTTGGTGAATTCTCCAAACAGGAGAGGCTGGCTGGCCAGGGAGACTGGAGACCGCTAAGAAAAATAATGCTTGATGCTGCTCAGCGTCTTAAAAATGGAGGTGCTGATTTTATTGTCATAGCCTCAAACACCATGAACTCAAGTGCTGAGGATATTCAGGATAAGGTAAAGATTCCAGTGCTGCATATTGCTGACGCAACAGGTCAAAAGATTAAAGAGAAAGGGCTGAAATCCGTTATACTGCTTGGTACGAAATACACTATGGAAAGTAATTTCTACCGCGATCGGCTTGAAAAAAAGTATGGACTCAAAGTCATTCTGCCGAATCAGGCTGATCGCGACTATATTAACACCGTTATATTTGATGAATTGTGCGCAGAAAAGATCTATCAGGCATCAAAAGAACATTTCATAGAAATTATCAATCGTCTTGTTAAAGAGAGCGCAGCCGAAGGAGTTATCCTGGGGTGTACTGAAATACCTCTCCTGATCAAACAGGAAGATGTCAGGGTTCCGGTATTTGACACAACAGCCATACATGCTGAGGCAGCTGTAGCCTACTCACTCGGGCAAAGTTCAGAACATCATGATAAATAACTCTATAATCGCGGAAAGCTCAATGTGCGCGCCAATCGCCGGGTACAAAGAGCAATTCCGCCGCGCCTGATCATCCGCTCCGCAGCCTGCTTGTCGGTACCTATTTTCATGTCTGCTGAAACTCCAAAGCAGCATATGGGGTTTCTTCTTTGTGTAACTCTACATTCAATGTAAAACAGGATAGCATCCATGATTGCCGAAAACACCAAGGCTCCGGATTTCACCCTCCACGATTCAGAAGGCAACAAGGTCTCTCTTTGTGATTTTACTGGCAAAAAGGTACTGCTTGTCTTCTACCCTGCAGACGATTCTCCGGTCTGCACCACACAGCTATGCAGCTACCGCGACAACTATACCGAATTTACCAAGCGCGGTATTACCATCCTCGGCATTAGCATCGATACAATCGATTCCCATAAGCAGTTCGGCGAGAAAAACAATTTGCCCTTCACCCTGCTAAGCGATCATGATAAACGGGTTAGCCAGCTCTACGACGCCATTGCCTTTCTCGGCATATCGCAACGTGCTTATGTCCTCATCGACGAAAACGGTACGGTGAGGCTTTCGTTTAATGATCTTTTGCCGCTTTTCTATCAGTCGACCCGTGACCTGCTTGCGAAAATAGATGCTATGAAGCCGGAGTAAATCTGAGAGAGCCTGTTTGGGGATGAGTTTGCTTTGGCGGGCGTGATCCGCACCTTGCCTGCAAGAGCGTGCTGATGCTGGAGCTTTCATTCCTATAAGGTCAAGCATGATCCATTACTTTCATATTCCTCAGAGATTGCATTATATTGTAAACACGTCACTTTCATTCCGGTTAATCCACTCCATATCTTTTTATGAGTGTTACCTGGCTGCATGTTTCGGACTTCCATCTCAGTGATAAAGGTCCCTATAATCAGAATGTCATTCTTAATGCTCTTTTCTCTTCAGTCCGGCGGTTGCGCGGAGAGGGTCATGCGCCTGATCTGATTTTTGCAACTGGTGATATTGCTCAAAACGGAAAGGCCACAGAATATGCCTATGCCACAGAATTTTTCAATGCACTGCTTGATGCGGCTGGTGTTACAAAGAAAGAGTTATTCATAGTACCTGGCAATCATGATGTTGATCGTAGGATGGGTAAAGGTCTTGCGCGTACCCTCGAATCCAATGATGAAGCAGATGAATATTTTGATCCCGAAATACCCACACCCCATCTAACTCAAAAATTCAAGGCTTTTTCTGAGTGGTATAATGACTATTTCGAGGATATAAAAGCATTTCCCACAAACACAACTTGTAGTCAAGTTGAAGTTGTTTCTGTTAATGGTTGTAATGTTGCCATTCTTCCATTGAACAGTGCGCTTTTCTGTATTGATGATAATGATAATAATAAACTCTTAATCGGACGACGTTGTCTTGGTAAGACGACGGAGCAGTTACAATGTCTGGTTAAAGCCGATTTAAATATTGCCTTGCTTCATCATCCTCTCGATTGGTTAAGTTTAGTTGAGCGCGCAAACATCCGAGCAATTCTTGGCTCAACGGTTGATATATTGCTTCATGGTCATTATCACGAGACAGAGACTGAGGGTATTGTTTTGGCGAATGGTGGATATCTGAAACTTGCAGCAGGAGCATCCTATCAGACAAGACAACATCCAAACAGTGCCATGTATGCCACGTTCGATGGAAATTATGTAGAAATCTTTCCAATTCACTATGTTGATAAGCCACAAGAAATATGGACTCTTGATACTGGTATTTTTCCTACACCACCATATACCAAGCGCTTTCTGATTCCAGGGATCATTTTCCAAAACTTTATCAGAATTCGTGGCGGTCTTTTTATAATGGGAAGCCCGAAAAATGAAGTTGAAAGAGGTGAAGACGAAACGGAACATGAGGTGCAACTCAGTGACTTTTATTTATGCAGGTATGCTGTTACGGTTGCCGAGTTTCAGGAATTTATAAAAGCATCAGGGTATCGGACGGATGCTGAAAAGGTGAACAGAACCTGGGTTTATGAAGGGGGGGATTCGAAAATTAAAGAGGGAATCAACTGGAGATATGGAGTATCAGGTATTGAACGGGAAGCGGGTGAGTACAATCATCCGGTCGTACATGTCAGTTGGAATGATGCTGATGCTTACTGCAAGTGGTATACTGTAAAAACAGGGAAAAATTTTCGTTTGCCGACTGAGGCGGAATGGGAGTATGCTTGCAGAGCAGGAAACAAAACACCATTTAACACCAGTATTAATATAACGACTGATCAGGCAAACTATAATGGGAACTTTCCTTTCAATAATAATAGAAAGGGGTTGTTTAGAGAAAATACTGTTGCCGTAAATAGCTTTGAACCAAATGCTTGGGGATTGTTTAATATGCACGGTAATGTTTGGGAGTGGTGCAACGATTGGTACAGTGTGGAATATTATGACAAATGTAAGATGAAAAAGATAGTTGAGGATCCCACTGGTGCAGAAGCCCGTTCGAACCGTGTGCTTCGTGGTGGGAGCTGGCTTAATAATGCCGGTTGCTGTCGATCGGCTTTTCGAGGCAGCCTGTCTCCCGGTAGCCGCAGCTTTCTCGTGGGCTTTAGAATGGTTTTGGAACAGTAATCAATTGGCAGCTAATTCCGGTTTTTATTGAGAATAATCTTTCCCGGATGTTCAGACGACTTTGCTGTATCCGATCATATTTCCAGTTATCACAGCTTTCTATAGCCAGTCAATTCAGCGGAGTTATTTGGCAATTCGCCATCTCAAGTTCATCTGCAGTAAAGCTGAATCCCTGCCGACTGATATAGGCCATTTTCGTTTCGATATCTTCCATTCGTATCACAGCATCACGAAAAAGTTCATCACTCTTCATCCGTTCGAGAAATGCATTGGCTTGTTCCTGAGACATGGGAGTTTGATTGAATGGGTTGGGGGTGCTCCAAGCTCTGAATCTTTTTGTGTTGTACAATTATTGTAGTATAACACATTGTTTTTACAATATCGGGTTTAGGGAAGAAAAAAGTATGTATGGTGGTGTAAGTTTATTGCTTGCCGGGGTTCATTGCTCATCCGGCAATCTGGTGTGGCGCTTGCGTGCTCTTCCCCCTCCTTGCACCATTTGTAGAAGGTCGATTTGGCAATTCCTGTCATGGCGCAGGCGTGTTCCGCTCCCGGTATGGCTGTGCAGATTCATTCAGCGTAGGCTTCCATGGTTTCCCTATAATCGCGGAAAGCTCAATTCCTCCCAATCATCAAGCATATCCCAATCACGGCCAATGATGTCGCCCGGTCCGGTACCCTTCAAAAAAACACTATGGGTAACCAGATCTTCGGCCAACCACTCACAAGGCATTCCGCTACCACCTTGCATTCCTTCATAAACACAAACATCCTTCCAGCACATTATCCCATCTTTTTCAGCATAACATTCAAACCCTAATTTCCACCACTCATCCAGCAATCCCTTCATGGATTCATGGTTCATCGCACCATCCCGAAAAAGATAGCTATCAAACCAGACTCTGGCATTCAAGGCTGTACTGTGGTCTTTAAGACATCGCTCCCACCCGCCAGGATACTTCTCCTCAATCACTGTAATCGGAACAATCAAATCTAAAAACTCCGTCATGATAGCCATCGCATCTCCGTGGTGAAGAGGTAAGTTGTAAAAACAAAATATCAGCAGCACAAGGTATAAACCCTGTTATTCAAATCCTCACTTCAATAATATCGCTCCACCTTGTCGTATATCGTGACGAGAGCCGCTCCTGATGAGGTTTCCAGCTTTCCGAATTTTCCGCTGCCAGCCGAACAGCACCACCGCCATAGCGCAGGTTGATTGAATCCATCACCTGCATGATCTTGCCATCCCGCTCATTTGGTGCAGGCGCTTCTTCCGCAAAGAGCGAAAGCGTTGTGCTGCATGATGCTCTTGGCACAATGCCGCTCACCATAACGCCCGCTTTTTTATAGACTTTTCCATCACGAAATATACCGGCAAGAATAGTCTCTGCTGCCCTGAGAATTGCTATGGAATCCTGCGTCGGATGCTGCAGTGCTGCAGTGCGGGTTCCCCAGTAGCGGTTGCCTGATTCATCGAACGGGCTGGTCGCAATGAAGACCGTCAGCAGGGAAGCAAGCGAATCCTCTTTTCGCAGCTTTACAGCGCATTTGCTGGCGAATGTTGCCACTGCCTGCTGCAGCTCGGCCAGCGTGCTGACGTTGCGACCAAAAGAACGCGATGTGCAGATGCTTTGCTTTGCGGGCCGCACCAGCTCCATCGGCAGGCATGATTTGCCCTGCAGCTCTGCTTGTATCCTGGCGCCAACAACGTGCAGGTGCTTGCGCACCCATGCCGCAGGCGCTGCCGCCAAGTCAGCGGCGCTCTCTATGCGCTTTGCCTGCAGCAGCTTGCTCCACTGCCGCCCGATGCCCCAGATATCCTCGACCTTGGTGCGCTCAAGGGCATCGTGAATCTCTGCATGGCTCTTGAGCACGCAGACGCCCTGATAGTGCGGATTCTTTTTTGCCAGTCGGTTGGCAATCTTGGCAAGCGTTTTCGTCGGTGCCATGCCCACGCACACTGGTATGCCGGTATGCTGCCGCACCGTCTTGCGCATCAGCCTGCCATACTCCGCCAGGTCGAAGCGTGCAAAGCCCGACATATCGAGAAACGCTTCGTCGATGGAATAGACTTCGATTTCAGGCGCAAGTGCGGCAAGCGTTGTCATCACCCTCGACGACATATCGCCGTACAGGGCAAAGTTCGAGGAGAAGACCGCAACATCATGCTTCTTCAGCAGCGGGCGGCACTTGAATTCCGGCGTGCCCATCTGGATGCCGAGCGCTTTGGCTTCTTCCGAGCGGGCGATAATGCAGCCGTCGTTGTTTGAAAGGACGACGACAGGGCGCAGGCGCAGAGCGGGCTTGAAGGCACGCTCGCAGGATGCGTAGAAGTTATTGCAGTCGACAAGGGCGAACATGGTGGGTGGTCTCCAGCCGCGGTTATCTCGGCTTATGAATAACATAGGATAAAATCCCCCAGATCAAGAAATCATTATCTTCGGTGATTTTGATCGGCTTGTATTCGGCATTGGCTGGGAGAAGGTATATGCCGTCTTCCTTCAACGCCAAGCGCTTCAGGGTAAACTCGCCGTCAATAAAGCAGACAGCAATATCTCCGTCTTTCTGATCAAGCGCCTTGTCGATAACCAGCAGGTCACCATCTTCAATGCCGGCATCAATCACGGAGTGTCCTTTCACTCGGGCATAAAAAGTGGCTTCAGGGTGCTTGATAAGCTCTTTGTTCAGGTCAAGAGCCATTTCAATATAGTCTTCAGCAGGCGAAGGAAAGCCGGCGGAGACAGGAGAGCCGGCAAGCGGCAGCTCAAGCAGCGTTGTGAAGTCCGGTGTGAAGAAGTCCAGCACTGGGCCAGCATGTATTCTGGTGAGTCTCATCGTTTTTCCATGTTTTCATTACCAGAATATACATTCTGAAGACGAGAAGGAAAGTTGGTTAAAAGAACGGCCGCCATTCCAGATACCTCTTCGTAGTTCTATATTACTGCACAGAGAGTGTGATGAGCATGAATATTTGTCAACGGAAATAAGAGGGGAAAATATGTGCGGACGATTCGGGTTTTACGAACTGAAGTACTTTCTTGATCTTCTTCGCCAACTGGAGCTGCCGTTTGAAGAGAATCAGGATTACCCCCAGACGAATCGGTACAACATTCCCCCGGAAACCGATATTATAACCCTTCAGGCTAACCATGAACCTTATAAGCTCACCTCGGCACGATGGGGCTTGATTCCCCGTTGGGCCAAGGAACTTCCCAAAATCAGGCCAATAAACGCAAGGGCTGAATCATTGGTCTCGAAGCCCTATTACCGGCATCTGGTTGGGCGGAACCACTGCCTGATTCCAGCGAGCGGCTTTTATGAGTGGGAGCGTATCGACGGTAAAAAGAAGCAACCCTGGTACATCCACCGGGCTGATGGCTTACCCATGGCATTTGCTGGATTGTGGGATACCTGGAAGCCAAAGAATACCGAAGAGCCCGCAATAACGACATGCACCATTATCACCATTGCGGCAAATGAGCAGATAGCAACTCTCCATGACCGAATGCCAGTAATTCTCGAACCCGAAAACTGGAAAACGTGGCTTGAAGCTGATCCCGGAAATCTTCAGAAGATTCTGGTTCCCGCAGATAACGGTATTCTGGATATCTATCCGGTATCAACACAGGTCAACAATGCCCGCTATCAGGGCAGCAACTGTATTGAGCAGGTTGAGTGAATGAACAGGGTTCGGTTTGAATATTTGCAACCGTATGAACTAAAACATATCAGTTGTTCAGTTGACTGCATAGATGTGATTAAATATAGCTCATCAAACGAAGATTTTTTGAGATAGCAAAATCGTGCGACTGTTAGAAAATGGGAAATAAGAGCACCTTGCCACGGACAGCTTTTGTCCTACCACTTTTGGTATTTTTATTGATATGCCTTTTATAGCCACCTAAATATAGGTATAAGCCTTGATTTCATATCGGCTTATATTAGGTGAAATCGTTTATAAGGGCGAAATAGATTTGTATGTTTTATTTCACTTGGTTTCTGCTGCATCTTTGGAGCAGTTGTTCATTTCAAACGCTCTTCAGAAGTTTGATATAATATTCATGAGCCTCCCCAATACATAATGCAAGAGTATAATTCAGACATCAACATCATTGGTAGTATTCCGGATTTCAGCTTGCTTGAGGTTGCATTGGCACAATTTGCCAAAGGAAAAGGGCGGGTTGATCTCAAGGAGTTGCTGGTGACCAACAACGCTTTTGATTTCAGGACGGAGAGCACCCGGAAGCGCTTTCTTGCAGCGGTAGAGCGCAGCATTCTGGTTTTTGCCAGTGAGCAGCACAGGCAGTTGATGGTGGCGCTCTTTAATGCTCCTGGTATGGAAACTCTGAAACGGTGGGCAATTTTTTTGCAGTTGCTTGCCGGCAACGATCTGTTCCGGTTGCTTACCAAAGAGGTTTATCTCAAGGTCTACTTCTCCGGTCGGACAACAATTGCCGGGGATGAAGTGTTTGCCTACCTGAAAGATCGCCAGAGTCACTCCCTGCCGTTGAAAAAATTCTCGGATTCGACTCTGGAAAAAATTGGTTCAAAGTATCTCACGATTCTCAAGAAGCTGGGAATGGTTGAGGGTGCAGTAAAAAAACGGTTGCTCAATATCAGGCTTTCTGAGGATGAACTTCTTTTCTTTTTGTATGTTATCCTCAGTGTGGATGATGCTGCCACCGATATTCTGAAATCGCCATATCGGGAGTTTTTGTTTCTTGAACGAGAGCAGTTGATTCGGTCGCTGAAAAACATCAGCTTCATGCCGTTTATTGATATCGCCTCTACCGGGGAGTCGTTGAGTGTGCAGTTAAAATTGTCACCACAGGAGCTTGTTGATGCCATTTCTCACGGAACAAAAGCAGAAATTTGACGACCTTCGCGTGGCGTTGCACAAAGAACATCGGACGCAACTGAAGCGAACGGCAAACGGTGGAAACACCGTTTTGTTTGTCTATCCCCCGGCAGAGGAAGAGGAGTATATCGCCAAGGCAAAAGAGCTTTATCCCGATGGTTATTTTATTGATGTCACTGAGCTGTATGTCAAAAGTATCGACCTGCTTGGTGATGAATACAACAGCATCAACGGAGCGGACAAGGAACGTAATGCACTGGATGGCTTCAAGGCATTTTACCGTGAAAACATCAGCACCTCATTCAAAGCCTTCACGAACGACTATCCCAACTGCCTTTTCTCCCTGATTGTCACGGAGATCTGCCAGGCAAGCCAAGCGGAAAAAACAGCATTCCTCATTCACACCGGCGCTCTTGAAGGCACCGGTATCGAAAATGTCAACATCATGGAACACAACTCCGTGATGATGCAAGGTATACCGCTTGTCATCTTCTATCCTGCCGACTACCGGAACAACGAACTGCTCTTCCTCAACCACAAACCTGCATCAAACTACCGATGCCATCTTGTCAAATAGTGGAGTGCCCTATGCCCAAAATCAAAGAGCTGTTGAGTCTCAACCTCGATATTGATATCAAGAATGTCATTGACCTTGAAGAGCAGGTCGAAGAGGAGATCCGTTACGAGATCGACAACTACATCGTCACCGAAAATATTGGTCGTCATCTCTCCACCTTTGCCTCAAAGTACAACTCCAGCATCAAAGAGACCGGCGTTTGGCTCTCGGGCTTTTACGGCTCCGGCAAATCATATTTTGGCAAAATGCTCGGCTACCTGCTCGGCAACAACATGATTATGGGAACACCGGCCATTGAGCGCATCATCCCGAGGCTCTCCGGGCTCAATGATGCGGCCCTCATCGAAAACGACCTGCGCAAATTCGCCAGCAGCAACAACCGGGTTATCTCTCTCGACATCGCCAAACAGAATACCGACAAGGGGCTGGCCTTTACCCTTTTCCGCAATTTTTTGAAAAGCCTCGGTTTTCTTGACTCTGTCTACGGCTATATGGAGTATCAGCTCTTTTTGGACGGCGACTACCCAGCTTTTAAAGAGAGAGTGAAGCAGCTCACCGGTGAAGAGTGGCAGAGCATCCGGGCAAGCTCCATGCGCGTCCCCTCAACCATTCGCAAAGTCTTGACCGCATGGAAATATACCGAACAGGAGTACGACGAAACCGTCATCCATCTCAACTCCATCATTGACAGCTTCAGCGCATCGAAGCTCAAGGATGAACTGAGCCGCTACCTCGAAAAGCAGCAGGGCGAAACAATCGTCTTTATTTTCGACGAAGCAAGCGAAGCCATCAGCCAGAAAAAGTTTACGCTGCTTGACCTTGAAGGGCTGAGCGAATCACTCTCTGCCATCTCCTCCAGAGTCTGGACCATCGCCATTGCCCAGGAGAAGCTTGACGATGTCATCAACAACAACAGCATCAGCAAAAGCCAGCTCACCAAAGTGACTGACCGCTTCAAAACAAAGATTCACCTTGAGTCAACCGAAGTCGATGTCATCATCCGCAGTCGCCTGCTGCAAAAGAGCGATGAAGGGCAACGGTTGCTCGAAGCCTTTTTCGACAAGAACGCAGGAAAGATTGCCGACATCACCAACCTCAAAGCCTCTATCCCCACAAAGTCAGAGAGCAAAGCGTTATTCTCGATCTACTACCCCTTTCACCACTACCAGTTCAGGCTGCTGCAGAACTTTCTCTTTGCCTCCAATGCCCTGACTGCCTCGCAGGTCGCCGCCCGAGGGATGATTATCACCACCTTCGATGTATTGCGCAACAAGCTGGGCAAGCTCGACGCATACAATTTTGCCACCGCTTTTGACATCTGTGACGAAGCGCAGACGGCCCCACCCGCTGCCCTGGTAAACAAGTACGACCTTGCACGGGAGATGCTGAAAGAGTCGCACGTTGATGGCATCAGGCTGCTCAAGGCCATCCACTTTCTCTCGGTATCAGAACTCGTTGCAACCACGGCAGAAAACATCACAAAAGTCTATATCTCTACGGTTGACGACTACTACAGCGTGAAACCCCTGATTGAAGAGGCGCTCACAACCTTGACCACGGCAAAAGTCCTTCTTGAAAGCAACAACAGCTTCAAGATCACCTCCGATCTGGAGACAAAGCTCCTCGACGAGATGAAGGATTTTACGGTTGAGCACTTCATCCGCAAAAAAGAGCTGGTCGCCCGATTGCAGAAAAACAGTTACATCCGCTCAATCGCCGCAATCAGCGACAACAGCGTTACCTACAATTTTCATGTCACCACTGACCTTGGCGATGAACTCATCAGCTCCTCCAACAAGGAGCTCCAGATTGAGGTGTGCAGCCTCTACAGCGTCACCGAAAACCGGCTTGACTTTATTGACACCATCAAACAGCAGACCCGGGACAGAAAGAACAAGATCACGCTTGTCCCCGACAACGCACAGTTCAGCACCATCAGCCACCTGATTGAGGAGATCCTGCGATTCTCCTACATGGACGACAAGTACAGGAACGACAGCGATGTAACCATCAAACAAATCATCCGCTCATTCTCTGTCATCCGGGACGAACGAGAAAAGGATCTCCTTAACCTGATTAACAGCGCCTATACCAACGCCCAAGCAATCTACCTTTTCAATGCGGTGCAACTCAGTGAAACCAATTTCAAGGCAGAAGTAAACAGCCTTCAAAAAAAGGTGCTCGATAATGTTTTCTACAAACGCCCCTCCAAACAGCTCTCCGAAGCGCTGGCAACCTCGATTATCAAAGAGCGGCAGAACGACAAGCTTACAAAGTTTAACGACGGCAACGACTTTGCCTTTTTCGACTCCAACGGCAACTTTGTGGGCGATGCTCTTGAGTGCATTGACTCTATAACTGCCAAAATCAAAAACCAGTACCTCGGCGGCAAAGATCTTGAGCTGGAGTTAAAGAGCGCCCCCACCGGATACGAATATGGCACCGTGGCAACCCTTGTGGCCGTGCTTTTTCGCGCTGGTCGCCTTACCGCCAGGTTCAACGCCAAAGATATTTTCTCATACCGCGACGATGTTGTTGAGAGCATCTTCAGCTCAAGCCGGAACTTCCAGAAAGCCTCCTTCAAGTCACTCTCCAAATCGCTGACGACGGCACAAAAAACTGATATGGTCACCCTGCTTCGGGCCCTCAAGATTGAAGAGGTGACCAAAGAGCGGGTTGACTGGAACAGCAACGACTTCGCGCTCATCGAGGCCATCCGGGCCCTCTCGGAGTACTACATCAACGCCGTCAAAACGATGAAAAAGACCGTGACGGACTTTGAACCGCTCTTTGGCACCGAAGTCACCCTGATTGGCAAACTGCACGAGTTTTCCGGCAAGGTGACGGAGGCCAATTTCCTTGACACGGCTGATAACTTCCTGCTCAATCAGGCGGAGTTTGAGGCAACGGTCAGAAAAATCGAGAAGATTGAAAAATTCATCAAGTCAAACCTGCAAAAAGCGCGATTCATCAAGCGCTTTGTGGATGAACTGAAGATTGAGCTTGAAAAGGCCAACGTCACCAGCCGAGAAATTCAGGAGACCATTGCACGCTTTGACGAAATCTACTCCCGCTCAGTGGTTGAAGGGTACAGAGAGATTCTTGCTGAAGGCCAAAAGCTCAAGGACTTTTACCACACCCTGGTGGTTGAGGCCAATAAAACGGCCAGCGATGCAAACCGGGAGCTGCTTGCCACCGCAACAGCACTCATCACAGAGATCAAAAGCTATCCCGAAACACTGAACCCTGACCTTCTGCGGCAGGTTCAGTCTATCAAAGAGTATGCCGAAAAGCGCATCAATGACGAGGTCAAGCTCGACTACACCATCAAGTGCGCCAGTTGCCACTTCTCACTCTCGGAGATGATCACCTGCACGGCGCTGGCTCCCCAAAAGCTTGCGGAGTTGCAGGTTGCCGCAATGAGTATTGTGAAAGAGGCTTCTCCTGCCCCCGTACCGATGGAAGAGAGCAAAAGCGGAGCAATAATCAGCCCCATACCGGCACCAAAACCACCAAAACGGCTCTCGCTTAAAATTGCCCGCACCACAACGGTCGGGGCGTTCAAGCAGATGCTGCAACTTCAGTTACAACAGGTTGCCGGTATGCAGGACAGTGACCAGATTGAAATAGACCTCTAAAAAGGCAAAGGCCCTGAACAATGAAACTTTCCGACCACGTCAAGAGAATCCGTGAGCTGATTTCCTCAGCCTTTGCGAACCAGTTTGCCCGGCTTGGCATCACCGCAGAGAGCCAGAGCGAGCCAGCCACCCTCGACCAGCCACAGCAAGAGCTTCGGGCCACGCTTGACGCCATCCTTGAAAGCCACAACAAAGAGACCGGCACACAGGCCGCCGCCTACCAGAAAGCGCTCGACGACTACACCTTCACCCTCTTCAACCGCCTTGCCGCTCTGAAGGTGATGGAGGCGCACCGGATGTTCCCCGAAGTGCTCACCAAGCGGGCTGAAAATGGCGGACGCTCCTTTGGCCACCGTGCATGGCTGGAGCAGAACCCGCTCATGGCCCACGAAGAGCTTGAGGGATTACTCCCCTATATTCGCTTTGCCTTCGACACCCTCAGCCACAACATCCACCTCTACTCCCGCGAGAGCAGCTACGACATGCTCCCCTACGTGCTCGACCTGAACGCCATCATCGGCGCTGTCAATGCCGTTGAGGAGGACAGTGACGTTGGCTCTGAAATCTGGCTCTCCGACGACATCATGGGGTGGCTCTACGAAAGCTACAACCTCTCCAAAAAACAGGCCTTCAAGGATTCCGGCGACAAAATCGAGTTCGACAAGGTAGCCCTCTCCTCCCAGGTTTATACGCCGCGCTGGGTTGTTGAGTTTCTGGTCAACAACTCCCTTGGCAAACTCTATCTGGAGATGTACCCGGATTCAGAGATTGGGCGAAAGAAAATTGCCAACATCCCCGCCACAAGGGTGCGCGAACCGAAACCCCTGACCGAGATTTGGCTGATTGACCCGGCAACAGGCTCAGCCAACTTTCTGCTCTACGCTTTCGACCTCTTCTACGACCTCTACCTCGACCAGATCGAGAACTATGGCGCGGAGTATGACGAAGAGGAGATCGGGAAGCTCATTATCGAGCACAACCTCTACGGTGTTGACCTCGATGACCGGGCCATCCAGATTGCACAGTTGGGGCTCTACATCAAGGCGTTGCGACGGAACAGCCGCATCCATATCGAGCGCTTCAATGTGGTCTCCTCCGACTTTTATTTGCCCGACTTTGATGTTGTGGCCAGCTCCTTTTCCGGCAGTCTGGCTACCGACTCCCAGCAGATGAGTTTGATCAAGGCAATCTGGGCCGACCTGCAGCGGGCATACCAGTTTGGCTCACTCATCCGAATTGAGGAGCGCTTCAATGCCAATTTTGCATCACTCTTTGCAAAAGCGAAAGCTGACCAGCAGGATCTTTTTGCCGCTGCCGAATATACAAGCCAGGAGAAGTTTAAAGAGGAGCTGTTCCGTGACTTGCACAGCGCAGTCTCAGCCTACAGCCAGAGAAGCGGCAACAGCTTTTTGCGAAGCAAGAGCAATGATGCCATCACCTTTCTGGAGATTATGACCCGCAAGTACGATGTGGCAGTGGCGAATCCACCCTATACCGATTCAAGTGATTTTGGTAAGGAGTTGAAAGCATTTATTGAGGCAAATTACAAGAAGCCTTATGGATTTCACTCGAACCTCTATGCAACGTTCATAAAGCGATGTGCGGAGATTATCACTGATAGCGGCAAGATTGCGATGATTCACCCGCTCACCTTCATGTATATCAAGTCTTTTGAAGGTGTCCGGGAATACATCCTCAATAACCTGCACATTAATATCTTTGTCGATTATGGCTTGAGCAACCTCTTTGGAACCATAATGGTTGACCCTGCTTTTTATGTTCTGGAAAAAGGGATAACAACCAACGACAGGTCACTCTTCATTTCGCTGGATCAGTATACCCGTACTCCAAAGGAGAAATTCAAGAAAGAGTATGCTCTCGCAGCTCTTGAAGATTTTGTTTCAGGAAGAGAAGACAAGAATAATATTGTTATCGATCAGGAAAAACTGAAGATCATCAAGTCATGGCCCTTTATTTATTGGATTAGTGATGCGTTTCGGGAGAAATTTAAAGCTCATAATTTTGAATCCTATTTGAAGTTGGCAACCGGTTTAATGACTGGAGATAATTTAAAGTACTTGCGTTATTATTGGGAAGTTGATGCAAATGATCTTTCTATAAATTATTTGAGGGATAGCAAAAAATGGGTTCCCTATCAAAAAGGTGGGTGTTTTAAAAAATGGTATGGCAATAATTGGCTAGTCGTCAATTTTTTTAATAATGGTACTTTACTGGCAACAACTGATAATAAAGATTATTATTTTAAGGATGGTATTACATATTCAGCAACTTCTTCAAAAGGAGTTTCTTTTAGAAAATTACCTCCTAATCAAGTTTTTGATAAAAAAGGTTCTTGCGTCTTTCCTCTTACTAATAACGATAATTTCAATCTTGATTACGTTATTGCAGTTCTGAACTCAAAATTATCTTCTTACATAATTAGCTGCTTAAATTCAACTGTTGAAACACAGGTTGGGGACGTTAAAAGAATACCTTTTATCATCCCAGATAAAATAATAGAAGATAAAATATCGAAACTTGCATCTGTGTCAGTTTTCATTCAGAAAGAATTACTTGGATTTAGCTTAATCGAAAAAGAGTATAAAATCTCATCATTTCAATATTATGCACAGTCTGCTGAAATTAAACATTCGTTAAGATTATTCTGCAATTACGAAAACCACCTTCTCACACAAGTCCTGCTCAACGAAAAAATCTTTGAGGTCTACGAACTCACCCCTGAAGACAAGGCAATGGTGCTTGCCAAAGAGGGTGAATCCATCGGCGGTCTTCCCGTACTTCCCGAAGCCCGCGCAGCATATCTGACTGAAACAGAGGCCACGGCAGAGTTCCCGCTTGATAAAATCTTTACTTTCATTGAATCCCTGCCCACCATGACCATGAGCGGGCAGGAGATTGCCGACCTCACCACAAAGTTTGAGACGCTCTACAAGAGCAACAATGACCTCGAAGAGTTCTGCATCAGTAACCAGATCAACCCCATTAATGTCTGGTACCTCTTCAATAAAAGCGGTGTCTTGCCACAGCAGCGGGCCAAAACCATTGCAATGGAGTTTCTTGCCGACCTGATCCGCGAAATTCTCAATGAAGACGATGACGGCATAGTGCCACTGGTGCGCAACACGGGAGAAGAGATTCTGATTGACCGCATTGAAAAGAAGTTTGAGGAGAAGGGGCTCACTTCAGCGCAGTTTGCCGCTTTCCCGACCATTCTTGGCAAGGAGATCAACGACTACATCAACAACAACTTTTTTGCCGACCTCTCCGATCACCTCAACCTTTTCATGTACCTGCCAAAGACCCCTTTTATCTGGCACATCACCTCCGGGCCGCGTCAGGGGTTTGATGCCTTTATCATCATCTACAAGTGGAGTCGCGACAAGCTCTTTACCCTCAAGTCGGTCTATATTGAGAAGCGCGAGACGGCGCTGCGTAACCGCCAGTCGGACCTGCTTGGCGAAAAAAGCGCACAGGCGGAAGAGGAGAAGGATACCATTTTCCATCAGCTCAAGGAGATTGAGAGCCTCAGGAAAAAAATTGACGAACTGCTCTCCGAAGGGTACGACCCCAAGCTTGACGACGGTGTCGGCAAAAACATCGCCCCCTTGCAGAAGAGGGGGATCATCGCTTATGAGGTGCTGAATCCGGGGCAGCTCAAAAAGTATCTGAATGCAGACTGGTAAATTGCAGCTCAGTTGAAGCTGAAGGGCTGTTCAGAACGAAGCCTTGCGCTCTGCTGTAAGTTCTATATCATTTATTCCGGAATTTTGCAGGCACTGCCTGCAAAATCTGAAAGCAGGCAGGCAGAATGAGTGCCAAAAGATTGGTCAGGCAGTGCCTGACCAATCTTCAGATGCTCGAATTGCTTTGCCGGAGATTCAACAGGCGCTGGTTGAACTTACCCTCACCAGGGATTTAAATATCTTCGCTTCAAAGTATCAACTATATCTGCCCTCAAAAGAGGAGCTGAAAAGGCAACTGGAAGAGGCAGCAGGCATTACTGGGCACTGCGAAAATCCCGATCAGGAGGGCACTGACGATGTTCGATAAATGGATCAATCAGGATGTCGGGAAGGTTCTTTAACGCTGCTGAAGATGGTTAACGTTTTGAACTGTGACCTCAAGCGCTGATGTTGTTTACGCTAACCCAGGGTGATTCTTATCTCCCGTTTTTGGCTTATTCTTGTTTTCCGATCACACCGATCTTTATCGTCGGAAACGATCTCTCTTTTTTCGACCCCCCGGATAATCACATGATGCAACGTGCCCGGCGAATCGAGTCTTGTACCTCTCGGCAGGCCTCTACTGGTTGGTTTGTATCGTAGAAAATTAACTCTGCATTGTGGTCATTGCAAGTTCATGATTTCAGGATTGTCCCTTCCTCCTTTAATTGCACTTAACGGTCGCAGCTATGCGCAGTGCGGGATTGCGTAGCTACGTCTGTATCAACCGAGACAAACCTTGCCTGCGCGGGAACTGCACTTGCAAAACCGCTGAAACCCGCATTGCGTATGAGCTGTTGTTAGGTGCTGGCGTTTTGTCTGTCGTTGCTCTATTTCCCATAGTTTGCAGTGTCTTTGTGCGTTGGCTTGGTAGCTCTTTTGTATTTTTTTGTTTGGTTTTGCGTTGGCAAAAAATGTAAATGTGCTACCAAATGCGTTGGCTTATTTTGCTAGTTTTTCCTCGGTCAATGTAATTCCGTCATAAAAATACTCAATTATATATTTGTCAAAGTCGTCAACAAATAATGAAAATATTTTTTCCTTTCCAATGTTATGAAACAATTCGATTGCTTTATGGATATTTAACTCTTCATCTAAAAAGTTTATCAAACCATATTGGTGTAATTTTCTTGAAATCATTCGTGGCAAACCATACTCCTCAAGTTGATAGACAACAGAAGGTAGAAAAGCATGAGAAACTCTAGAAATAAAAGGCGAAACATCTGTTCCATTATTTATTATCTCTTTTTGCAAAATATTTATATCGCTTATTAAAGAAGATAAATTAAAAGCTGTAATCCTTTCAAGTTTGAAAAATTGCTCAATATCTATTTCATCTTCGTCTAACTCGTCTAAAAGTTCTGGAATTGTCCTGCCCCAATTGTCAACTAGTACTTTTACAAAAGCTACAAATTTTCTATGCTGAACACCATAAGGACCGTCACCCCATTCACCAGGATGTAGGCTAATAATCTTCCATAAAAGTCTGTCCCATGATTCAGTATCATTAGAGTTTAAAAAAGATAAGCCATTCCATTCGTCAGGATTTAGCTTCATCTGTTTTGCTGTTTCTTTTATGAAGTCAGAATTATTTGATTGAAAAATATTTTCTTTTAGTAAGCGGTCGTAAGTTTCCTTTCCAAGTATGTCATACATCTCTTGTTTAAATACAGTGATTTTCGCTATTTGCTCATTATTTAAACTTGCTTTGTAAACATCAGCGTCAATGTCGCCTAAAATTGTATCAGGAAATGGAATGTCTAATTGAGTTGCTCCTTCTTCGGGAGGTGCTTCCAAAAGGTATATCTTGCCAATGAAGTATTTAAACATTCTGCCACCCCGACCAATAATATTTTTATAAGTGAAGCTATCAAGAATACTGTTGCCACCACTTTTTCTATTCCTCCAAATAATTACATTTTCAGCAGATGTATTAACACCTTCAATGATTGAAGATGTCGAAATAATATTGTCAATTCCTTCTCTTTCTTCAAAGAGCTTTACTTGTATTTGGCTAATAGAACGATGCAGTTGACCATTATGAATACCAATTCCTCGTTTTATTAAATTGGTCAATTTCCAATTAGCACCATAATTTATCGTTAACCATTTTGAAAAGTTGATAAGTAAAGGCTTTTGGGAAATGGGAATATTTTCATTTAGGAGATTTGAGGCCTTATCTATTTGCGGATAAGAAGCAGCATAAATAAGGGATTTAGTTTTGGTTTCAGCTAGAATGTTTAAAAGGGCTTGCCCTTTTAAAATTTCATCTTTATTGATATCCTTATACAAATCGAACTTTTCAAGATACACCGTATTGAAATCTAACTTGTCCTCAAAAGCCATGTCTTGCGTAAAAACATTATCCCCAATTGATGTAATATTGGGTGCAAGAAAATATTTCTGTTTAGATTTTTGTCCAAGTTTAATTATTGCTTTAAGCAATGAAGGAGAACGTGATTTGTCATAATCAGAACTTGCCTTATAAAATTCATCAATGATTAATATATCAATACTTTCTATTTTGTTGACATAATTCATTGCTCTCTCTTGAGGGAAAATGAAAATATTCTTGTCTGCTAATTCTACTTCTGTTGTAGTTATTATTTTGTATTGATTTGAAAACTTCTTGTATAAACGCCTTCTTGTTTCATCTGTCAATGCAATAGTAGGAACAATGATTACAACATTGTTTGGTTTATTGAGTGAAATAAAAGCATCAATCACAAAGCTTTTCCCAAAACTAGTTGGTGCACTTACTGCGATATTTTCTCCATTCACTAATCTTTTTAGCAGTGAAGATTGCTCTCTATGCAAAGTTGATTTTTCCCCGCCTATATCAACCTTGAATACTTCATAAACATATCTGTCTTCCCAAGAAGAATTCTCTGGCTGGAGGTAAGGAAATAAACCCGTAGCTCTGATTAAATGATTAACTAGTGGCGTGTATTCAATTTCATTTCTTGCGTGATAATCAAGTAATTTGATCAATTCCTTTCTTGCCATAACTTCGTTATTGGCAATTAGGTAATCATTTATAATATGACAGGTTTCAAAAATTTCCATAAGGGTTATTGGTTTTTATAAAAATCAGCAATGGAAACAAACTTGTCAACTATTTCCTTCTTGTCAGGAACTGGCAATAAAATAACATGAAAATGTATTACAGAATACATGTGAAGTCCGCCAAATTTGTTAATCTGTTTTTTAAAGTATGATTCACTGCGTTGTTTATGGTATTCAATTAGTTCATTTTTATAATCGTCCGTCAAAGTTGTTTGTGCTTTTGTAATTGCACACTCGTGAAGCAGTAATATTGGTATGTGAAGTTTAGGTTTAAGATAATCCAAAGATTCTTTTGGAGCTAATGCTGCCGTAATTTTATTACGCAATATCTCATCGCCTATTAAATGATTTATATCGGACACATTTGTAATTATGCTATTTTCCTTTTTGATTTTATCTGTGAGTAATGAGTTTTCAACTGATTCTATAATTACGCCAAGTCTTGCATCTTCAATGCTATTATAAAATTTGGCCTCTCCAAACCATATTGAAAAATCCGTCCCACCATTTTCAATTACGATATGAACGCTGTCAGCTCCTTTGGCATTGTCTTGAGGATTTTGTTTATAAAATATTTTGGGGACAACTGGTAAAGCATTGTAGTGGTGCTTCATTATTCCATAGAGAATAATTTCCGCTAATTCACTTCCTTTACTTATATCTCCGTCTTTATCTGTTAGTCTTAAACTTTGTGCTGCAGAAGTTAATATAGAATGGCTTTTATCTACAAGGCTTTCCCTTTCTTTAAAAGACAATGAGGTTTCAGCTATATTATCCCAAATGAAATTCTGAAATTCTTGAAATCGCCATTTTCCGTCCTCGAAGTCATTAATCATGCTTAACACACGTTTATTGTCTACGGGTGTAATTGTTACGTCTCTATTTGTATTAGCAAATGAGTCGTCTATTAGAATTTCAAATTTAATCATGAGTAAATCTTATTATTGTCGTTGGGTGCGGTTGGGTAAAATTAAATGTGCTGCAAATGAGTTGATTTGTGTGCAGATTTGCAGCTCTTTTAATTTTACGAAGGGGTGGCATTTTATCTGTCATTTTATTTTCGTTTAATGTCCGTTGTGTAGTCCGCTTCGCTTGCACCTAACGTTTTGCAGCTACAAGAAGTTGGCGATTTCGAAGCACAAAGCTGTCTGCCACCACTGAACCGCCAATTTCTTGTAGGTGCTGTTATGCGTTAGTTCTTCTCTTTCACTCATTGGTTACTCTTCAAAGTTGGGGAAATTATAAAGCTGTGAAAGCTCTCTCAAGTCTTGTCCGCCACCTGTCAAACCACCAACCGAAACAATTAGCAATTTACTTGGATTACTTTCTCTATTTTCCTTTTGGTCAAAGTAACCTTTCGCTTGCCAAATGTTGCTATAAGTTTTGTAGTATTTTTTGTTGTCGCCACTCAGCATATTAAAAACTAAAAAAATTGAAAGAGGAATACCACCGTCCCAATTTGCAAAAAATTCGTCTCTTGAATAACTCTTAGTCTTCTGTGTTTTGTCCGATGGAAGCGAGATTTGATTTGCATGTAATACTAATGGAGACGATGTTCCCTCAGTTGTCATGTCATAGAAGCAATAATATGCGCCTTCTTCACCGTAGTTTTTAAGAGTGTTACACTGGGCAATGTCAATAACTGCATTTGATTTAAACTTCTTTGCTTGGAAAATTGCCGTCCGAACTTCAGTTGGATAGTCAGGTAAATTTATGTGAAACATTATTCCAAAGTCAGCACCTGTGGTTTTCTCTCTTTTGTTGGATGAAAGGTCGGCATAATAAAAGTCCAATGATAAGTTCTCGTTATAGAGTTCAAGTGACTTTTGTTGAAATGTTTTTTTTACAATCCCTAGTGCAGATGAGTATTCCGAAATTAAGTGCCCTGTTAATCTTTCTTCGTGGCTATTTTGTGGTATGTAATTTTGAATAAACCTTGCCTCTGCATAAACAAATGCTTTGAATAAAATATGAAATAACTCATTGTCAAAATAATGATTAGTATTTACCAACTCTCTCATCAATGACACTGTCGCTTTTGGAGGGTCCATCATGTTGAAGAAATGCTTATGAAATCTGTAGTTAAACAAATACTCAAAAAAACGTCTGCCACTTCTTTGGAAAAATGGGGTCAGTCCGCTTTTGTCTTTAAGGGTCTTGTTTATTTCAAGTCCTAATTCAACTGGAAAAATTTCTTTCATAATATCAATATTATCTTGTCGGTTTGATGTTTGCACTGTCGCCATAAAATGACGCATAACTCCTTTATCTATGCACCATATCTCACCAAAAGGTGTATAAAGCCAGCTATTCTGGCATTCTTTATACACCTTTGAGGTGCATAATATTTTTTACAACTTGTCAACGGGACTGGAAATTTTTAGTAAACTCTGTTCGCATACGTGGGAATATACAGTTCTTGCATGTAAAGTAGATCCGTTTCTGCTTCCAGTACATGAGTTACATAAAAGTGCCGCAAATAATAAAGCGTTATTGGTTTTTGATTTTGGCATGATCGAGTGCATGTTTTAACACTTTTTTTCAAGCTGGGGCCAAGTTTTTAAGCTGTAAAATATTGATATATTTCAAAATATTTATCCTGAATTATTCGCAATAACAGTTGCTCTGGATTTTGACGATACAGAGGATGTTGTGCACGGCCATCAGCAACTGGTTCTGTTCAGCGGTTATTATCAGGAGACTTATTTCCAGTCCGGCTTGACGATACCGTCATGGAGATCAAAACCGGATGGGCGGGTACAAGGCAATTCTTGAAAATGAAGCTACCGTAGAGGAACCTGTCGATATCAAGCAGGGAAATTTGGTGGTACTTTCTCAAGCTTGAGATCTTCTATGTTGATCTGGTTTTCTACAATCGCCTGTTGCGCTGCTATGTGCTCATTGACCTCAAGCGCGACAAGCTGACGCATCAGGATTTGGGGCAGATGCAGATGTATTTCAACTACTTTGACCGTTATGTCAAAACGGAGGATGAACTCTATCTGCCATCAAAAGAGGAGTTGAAGAGGCAACTGGAAGAGGCGGCAGGCATTACCGGGCACTGCGAAAATCCCGATCAGGAGGGCACTGACGATGTTCGATAAATGGCTCAATCAGGATATCGGGAAGGTAGCAACCTCAATGAAATCGCCTTCTGTGCTTTGCACGACCGACGTGCCCTTTTATGGCAATAACCAAATGCTGATGAAAACGGTGATTTTGGGGGAGTGAGGAAATTGCTGTGCCCAAAGTATTATTGTTGAATGATTATTAACTTATTTTTCGTAAAATCATATACACCGAAAACAAACAATAACCTTCAGCGAAAAAAAGTGGGGAACGTATGACGATTCGAGTATCGGAAACAACTCGAAACATTGTCTGTAAAAGCCTTGATATTCACAGGTTATCAGAAGTTATAGATATGAGTTATGGGGGCTTTTCAACAACAGCCGATGTTGATCGAGCGAAAACCGGGCTTTACTCCGACAGCAACAGAGGTTCTGTCAGGCTCAATACTGGGAGGTACTATACTGCCAAAGAATATGAGGAGCGTATAAACCGCATAAAAAACATGAAACTTCCTTATTAGAGATGAAAAGATAATGGGAATTGCGCCCGGCAAAGAGAATGAGAATGGATTTTCAAAAGAGGAGATTGCTCAATTAGAAGGCCTCGCATCTCTTTATATGCAGGCGAAGTCCTTGATATTATACTCTGAGGAGGTGGACCCTGATTATCGCTCCAATTTACAGACAATAAAGGAATTACGAGACGCTTTTGATCATCTCATGCGCATCATCGTTGAGCGGTTTAGCGATGACAAATCCTCCCTTGGAGATGTTTCAGGTACTGAGTATTTCCAAAAAAACATCCAGAAGTCTATTGGCCACGTCTATCGCGCCGCATTCGACGCTTTAGACGGGGCTGTAATGTCTTTGAGAGAAAAAATCATATCAGGACTTGATGCATTTCCTCTTGAAGCAGTCAAGGATATTCTTCCTGAATACTGGGATATTCGGGTGAAACTCGAAGAGCTTAATGAAACCATTGGTGACCACCGAGCGCGAAAGGATATTGGCGGAAACATTGGAGAGACACTTGACCGTTTTGTAAAGGATGTTGATATACTGAAAAGCTTTCACAAAAAGCTTCTTTCCGCAGGGCCTGCTCTTGAAGAGTACAAAGAGAGGAAAAATCAGGAAGGGAAAAAAGAGAAGAGATCGCAGGTACAAATTTCAGTTACCAACGCAATTATAGGGGGAATCATTTGCGCGTTGGTTGGGGTCATAGCCACGGTAGCTTTTAATAATTATTTCCAAAAAACAAATGCCCCTGACAAACAGGTGCTCCCTCAAATATCTTCTCCGGCTACAAAATAAGTTCACAAGAATCCTGACTATCTGCTGACATGGAACTGCAGGCATATTGATAACGCGGAGATGAAGCCTGTAAGAAAATGACACAAAGAGCTGAAGACTCCGGATTTGGCAGGGAAAGCCTATACCAAAATTTTAAGGATCAGTGCTCATGAACGATCAACAGTTACTTACCCTCTTCAACGAGATACTCAGTGAGTTGCAGCAGAGAGCCGCCCGATCGGTCGATACTTCCCTTGTGATCCGGAACTGGCACTGTGAGAATCCCGAACAGGAGGAGATGAACGATGTTCGATAAATGGCTCAATCAGGATATCGGGAAAGTCCTTGCCCGGCGTAACCGGGTGGTTGTGGGGGCTGAAGCCTCTCTTCTGGATCTCTTGCGCAAGGTACTGCCGAAGGAGATGACAATTTTTGTGGTTCATGCCGCCCTTGAGGAGCTGGAGTGCAAGTACACTGTGGAAAAATTCCACAAGGATGAGCAGGTGGTGATCATAGCGACAGCGCCAAAAAATGAGCTGACCTTTATTCGCGACTACGCTGAAACCTGTGGGTACGTGGATATCCGCAAGGTTGAGAGTTATGTGGCGGGCATGGTTTTTCAGGAGCTTGGCTTGAACATTTCGCTAACACCGGAAGAACTCAAGGTTGCAGCATACAACAGCATTGGCAAAGGAAAGGAGTACTGGGAGGAGCTTTGCCGGAAGGGCGGAGAGCGGCTTTTTGATATCGGCAGTGATATTTTCCCCTTTCTTCATGATCCAGAGGGGTTCTGCAAAACCCGTGATGCGGTGGTGGTCGCAGCCTTTTTTGAAAAAATCAACATTTGGCTTGGGCGCGGCAACATCAGCCAGCCGCCCGCAACCCTTGCGAAGGAGGTGGCGGAGCGGATTCTTGGGTCACTGCTGACAGGTAAACCGAAGAAGAAGTATCTTGATGTCTACAAGAAATGGGGCGATTCCAAAGCCATGGAGGGTTCGTTTCTGGGCTATTGCCGGGAGCATCCTGCCCGGTTGGAGCAGCCGGAACTTTGGAAAGTTTATGCCGCCCATCCGTTTGATTCGGTGGATCTTCAGTGGCTGAATGAGCTGATTGCGCACTTGTCGGACAGCGTCTACATTAAGGATAAGCTCCCGTACATACACGCCCGCTTCAAGAGCAGCCACGGCAAGCAGTGGCGCAAGGGGTTGTGGGGCCATCTGCTGCACCTGCTGGAGTTTGATAGCTCCAGAATCAAGGGGATTTCGTCGCTTGAGGAGGCGATTGCCTGTTACACGACCGGACTCTACCGGGTTGATACGGCTATCCGCACCATCTACGAAGAGTTCTGGGGAGACGAAAAGGTTATTCGCCCGTTCCAGGAGCATTACAATCAGTTGGTTTCTCCCTTTCTCCACAAGTGGTTTCAGTATTTCGACGATTACGGGGAGAACCAGAAGGGGCTTTTGATCGAGAAAGTCCGTTCTGCAAAAGGACGAATAGCGATTATTGTGGGTGACGGTATCTCGTATGAAATTGCGCAGAGAGTCATCGCGAAAACAGGTGATACAGTCAAGATAGATAACCAGTATCGTTGCTGCGGTATTCCGTCGATTACCGAAAATAATATGAGCCTGCTCTATCGTGACGATGGAGTTGTCGAGCCTTTGCAGTCCAGGCGGGAGGCATATCTTGCCGCCCAGGTAGCAAAGCGGATTGCGTTTGTTCAACTGGAGGAGGTCAACTTTCAACATGCTGAAGCGGATGTGCTTCTCTGTTCCTGTAAGGATATTGATGACATAGCCGAGAAGATGCAGCACAAAGCGCTGAAGTTCATCGGCGAAATTGAGAATATGCTCGTTGATAAGGTGGGGTTTCTGCTCAATAACGGCTTTCAGGAGGTTGTGCTGACCTCCGACCACGGATTTGTGCTCACCGGTATTCTTGATGAGTCGGACAAGGCTGAAGTGCAGTTTCAGGGTGAGGTGTCGAAAGCTGAGCGTTATATCCGCACTGTCGAAAAGCAGAGTGTGTCGGCAGAGCTGATCGAGCATCGGCAAAGTTACGGGGAGTACCGCTTTCTTTACTTTGCAAAACATAACAAGCCCTTTAAAACGCCGGGCAGGTACGGCTATGCCCACGGTGGTCTTGCGCCCCAGGAGCTGATTATTCCGTTTGTCACCTTCAGCCACAACGCCTCTTCTCTTCAGGAGCTGCTCGTCAGTGTGGCAAACCGGAGCCAGTTGAGCGGTGTTGTGGGCGACTATTTTTCAGTTCACCTCAAGGCGGATGATGGATCGGGAGATATCTTTACCCAGGAACGGAAGGTGCAGCTCCTCTTTATCGACAACGGGAAGGAGTTCAACAAGAGTGACATTGTCACCATAAAAGCTGGAGAACTCATCAAAAAGGAGTTCTCGTTTGACCGCCATCTCAAGATTGAGGTGATTGTGGTTGATGCCCTGTCGCGGCAGACCCTGACGAAGGTGGCTGTATCGCAAACCGTTGCCCGTGACCTTGGCGGACTTTAAAAATCGCGCATTGAAACCAGAGAGTAACCTATGAGTATCGTTTTAGACCAATTGGATGAAAAGCTTCTCGAACATTTTCGAGGCTTCGTTGTCAAGAAAGACCTGGTGCAGATGCTCAAGGTCGGCGAAAATGTCCCTGTGTTCGTACTGGAATATCTGATTGCTAATTCATGTTCTACGAATGACGAAGAGGCTATCAAAAAGGGGCTTGATAATGTCAAGCGCATCCTCAGCGATCACTATGTCAACCCCGAAGAGAGCGCCCTTATCCATTCCCGAATCAAAAATGAGGGGCGCTACAAAATCATCGACAAAATCAGTGTTGAACTTGATACCGGCAAAGATGTCTACTGGGCAAAATTGCAGAACAGCAATATCAAGCATGCCAACATCAGCGAAAGTCTGGTGAACCAGCACGAAAAGATGATGCTCGGTGGTATCTGGGCAATCATTGAGATGCGATACGATCCCGGTATCATGATTGGGTCAACCATCTACCCGTTTGTGGTGGAAGAGATCAAACCGATTCAGCTCTCCAATTTCGAGAACAGCCACTTTGTGCGCAACCGCACACACTTCACTACGGAAGAGTGGATCGACATTCTTTTGCGCAGCTCAGGGATTGAACCCTCTGCGGAAGGAATAACCCGGCGCATCAAGTTGCTTCTGATATCGCGCCTCATTCCGCTGGTGGAGGCGAACTTCAATTTCCTGGAAATCGGGCCACGATCCACAGGAAAAACCTACGTCTTCAAGGAGCTTACCCCCTATGCCGTTGTTATTTCCGGTGGGCAGGGAACCGTTGCCAAGCTGTTTGTGCACGGTTCCACCGGCAAGGTTGGCGCTGTCGGGCAGTGGGATGCCATCACTTTTGATGAAGCAACTGACAAGCTCTTCAAGGAGCGGGACGCCATACCGCTGATGAAGGATTATATGGAGTCCGGCTCCTTCTCCCGTGCCGGTGCTGGTGGTGAAATTACAGGCAGCGCTTCAATTGTGCTGAACGGCAATATCAATCAGCCGATTGAAACCGTGTTGCAGAACTCAAACCTCTTAAGCCCGCTCTCCCCGGAAATAAACACCGATACCGCCTTTCTTGACCGTATCCACTACTATTTGCCTGGCTGGGAGATGCCCAAGTTCGCCCCAAAGCATTTCACAAAAAACTTTGGCTTCAGTACCGACTTCTTTTCGGAGTGCCTCAAATCACAACGCAAGATAAACCATACCGACGTTGTCGAGGAGTTCTTCGCGCTTGGCTCTCACCTCAAGCAGCGTGATACAAAGCCTGTCAAAAAAACGGTTTCAGGATTTATCAAGCTGATCCATCCTGACGGAAAGTACACACGGGAGGAGGTGCAGGAATATTTGACCATTGCTCTCGAAATGCGCCGCCGTGTCAAAGAACAGCTCAAGCGTATCGGAGGCATGGAGTTCTGGGACACCAACTTCTCCTTCATCGACAAAAACACTCAGGAAGAGAGCTTTGTCTCCCTGCCCGAAGAGAGAAGCTCTCACCTTATCGAAAACTCGCCCCTTCAGCCAGGCGTCTGCTACACCGCAACAAGCGATGGAGAAAACCTGACGCTGGTGAGGATCGAGACCGCCTTTGTTACCGGAAGCGGAAAACTGAACATCTCCGGCACCAACAGCACCGCACCAAAGGAAGACATTAAAAACACCTATCAATACATCAAAGCAAACGAGAAAACCATTCTCAACGAGCAGCACTCCCTCAAGAACTACGATATCTCCATTCAGGTGACATCACTCCTCGGCTCAACGATTGCGTCAGGGATAGGGGCTGCTGCCTACGTCGCCATCATTTCCGCTATCTACAAAAGAAACCTCAAACCAGCCCTCTCGATTCTGGGAAACATCTCCATTGGCGGCGCAATCGAGCGGGCACTGAACTTCTCAGATAAGGTCTCAATGCTCTCCGAAAACGGCGCAAAGCTTGTGCTGGTACCCATGAGCAACCTCAACGAGTTGCAGGATTTGCCGCCGTCTGTGCTCGGGTCAACGGATGTGCCTTTTTATGGCAATAACCAGATGCTTATGCAGAAAGTGATATTGAGCGAATGATAAGAGAGAAGATAAAATCGGATCAGAGCAAGTAAAATAAGTAATTAAAATTTATGAAATTATTAAGCGATAAAGAGCTTGGAAAATATTTGCCTTCATTTTTTTTATTAAAATTGATACAGATAACTCGTTTGAAAATTTAAACGACTTAATGCAAAATGAATCCTTCTCAGTATTTATTCATGAGTACACTCACTTTCTTTAGGATATTTTAACAACTTGGGGACTAAGGTTTATTATACATATTGTTGATAAATTAAAGACTGCAAATCGTAGTTTTTATTATTCTACTGAAAATTCATGTCAAATCCCTTTTGTTATTGACGCTGATAACATATATGGAGTTAACAACGACCTTGTTTCTGTCTACATGGGGGATGATGAAATTTCATATAAGTTTAACAAGATAATATGTATTCAGGAAGTCCCGAATGATTATGTTGAGAATTATAAATCAACTCCTTATATAGAGTTGACAGTTTTGGATGTAAAAGACAATGATCAAAAGAAAATTCATTTTGGGGCGATATGTGTCATTGAAAGCATGGCACACTTGGTGCAGTCAAAATTTTATGAGACTCAAGACACCCCTCAATTTCCATACAGAATGGTCGAACATATTTATTCGTTTTATTTCCCGGAAATTACTGTAGATAAAGACGTTTTATTGGCGCTTTGTGATGCAGCTTTAGGCACTACTGACCCAGGAGGAATGCTGATAACGTTTATGAAAAAAATGCAGGAAAAAAAGCATTTACCCAAAAGCCCAAATGATATTTATAGCTTTTTTCGTGACTTTACTTATACAGTGGGTAATGACAAATATGACGCGAAAGAATTATTTGATTTTTATTCATTAAAAGCAGAGAAAAGTCCTACTGAGTATTTTACCGATGATTATTATGAGCCGGCTAAAGATTGGATTGCAAAAACACTAGGAAGTGCAAGAAAAATGAAATTAGAGGATAATTTCTCTTTCGTGGATTTAGTTGATAATGCGACTGGAGCGAAAAAAATAATAGATATTGTCAATAAGATCGGTGTGCCATTAATAGCCAATAATAAGGGTTATTATTGGGCACATCATCCTCAAACAAATTCAGAGCATTTCGCAGGATTGTTTAATGCTATAAATGAAGTTTATAACATTTTGTTTAATAGACAAACATATTGTGCAATGCGTGATTATTGTAAGACATTACCTGGAGGAGATATGACCTGTGATTATTGTGATAATAGTCCTTGGGAAATGTCAAAAAAAGATAAACTATGTGGATTTGCTCAAATATGGAAGCTTTGGGGTTTAAGTACTAAGAGACCTGTTCTTGGGCGTTAGTCAGAATAAAGAGTCCACTATTATGTGAAGAACGATCCAAATAAAAGTTTAATGTGAAACTGGACGGTACCATTGCGCGGCATGAACTGGTGGTTACCTCCGGATTTGTCCAATTTATGGTTAGATCGCATAAGATATGTCGCATCACCTCCACAATAAATATGAGCAGAAAATTCAGACAATAGTTGTTGCCGGTTTTGACTGCGAGCTTCTATCAGCAGCATTCGACAACCTTAATACCACAGGGCCTCTCTGTATTAACAATTTTTCTTATGCTTTGAGAGAGCTTCTCCGCCATATGCCTCATCGACTAGCGACAGACGAAAAAGTAAAAGATTGTGCTTGGTACAAGAAGGATAAGAGTGTCCGCGGAAAAGTCACCCGAGCACATAGATGGCTCCATAAGATGTGAACTTCAATACGGATCAGATTCCGATGTCAAGAATAACATCGGAGCCGTCATTGACACTTCATTTCCTCTTTTTGCAGAGTTAACTGTGCAGGTGGAGCGTCCGCTTGGAAAGATCGCCTCAGTCAGAAATTTTACCGTCGATACTAGTAGTTGGTAAAAATGAGCTAGCACTAACCTCTGTTTTTTAAAATTCGACATCATGTCGCAGGGTCTGTGCGAAATACCGTGTAGGCCGGTATATGCTGACATTATTCATTTCTACTTTCAGCATAATACAATTATGTCAATCTGGACTATAACATAAAATGATATTGAAGCACCCACCTTCGTCAATCTTTTCTCAGATACAAACAATTGATTCTTCGGCTCCGCCAGATCTTGCCGGGGAACTCTCTGTTATATGGGATGAGGTAGTAAACTCGATAGTTAAGGAAATGCTAGAATATGCAGAGCCTCATATAGGTGATTTACACATAAATCTTCGTGAAGAAATGGCTCTTGAGCTAGCAAAGTTTATGTTCGTTCTATCGAAACAGGTTGTTTCAGATAGAATTAATAGCAGATTGATTGCAGAAATTAATCCTGAAGAAGAGCGGGAGCAATGTTTTAGTGAGTCTGGCAAAAATAAAATATCGACAACTGCAAAAAATTGTGCCGAGCATATTTGGATAAAGAAATATAGGGAACGATGGGAACCAAAAACAGAAGCAACGCTGAAGAATGATAACGCAGGAACAAAAAAGACAAAAATTGTTCCACAAAAAGTCGAAGAAAATCATTTCATTCCAAAGTCATATATAAAAAAATATTGGTCGGAAGGACAATATGTTTATAAAGGCATTAAGACTCCAAGCGGAGGGGAACAAAAAATCCGAACTCCTCTTGGGAATTGGGGATTTCGGCGCAATCTTTATTCAGACCATTTAGAAGCTTACTTTGGCCTATTAGAAGGAGATGCGGCTAAGCCTGTCGAAATGCTTCTAAAAGTCGAGCCATTAAATCGCCCGCAACGTGAGGCTTTAATTGGATTTATTGTAATCCAACGGATAAGAAACCCTCATTTCACGGAATCTCTGGCGAAGTCAATGTCCCCATTGGTTGCTAATGAAATTGGTGAAGAGAAGGCTAAAGATAGAGCCTATATGCAGCAGGTTTATGAAACCCTGTATAGCCAAAACGAATTCTATGACAAAATTGCAAGACCAATTCTTTTTAGTCGCTGGGTGGTTGTTCGTTCCGAAACCCCAGATTTTCTGCTACCAGACGTCTGTAACTTATTTGGTAGCTACCAAGACAGGCAATACGTTTTTATGCCCCTAACTCCTACTGATTGCTTGGTTGTACTTCCAATTGCGGTAGATAAACCAAGAGTTGTGCCTCACTACATTAAAGCAACTGAATCCATGACCAAAGATATTTCTTACATTCTGTATTATGCAGCAAGAGATGAGTTTTTAAGTGCGAGTGACGGAACACTATATTTTAATAATGAAGAGCCTAACAATGTCACACAACGGATAATTTTGGCTCTCGCCAAAATTATCGCTGATGACTAGTGTCCTGTTTGGTTAGTTCATTACAGTAATAGCAAGACTATCTTTAGCTTTTTGAACAGATGCCAAAATCGCATTAGCACTTTTCGTCCATCTGAATGGCTTTGCGTGTTTTGTGTTATGGACTTTTATAAACCGGTGAATTTCATCTCGCAACTCTTTGACATTACTGAATACCCCACGGTAAAGCGCACGCCGCTCCAACCCTGAAAGTCGGATAAAGCGCACACTACAAGGAGGTCACTCCCAGATATTCCAAGAACAGCCGATCTCGGGTTACTGACTCAGTAGACCAGCGGTAGTTGCCCATGACAGTTCGCACGAGAGTCGTCTCAATGCAGTCGAACCAATCCAGAATCTGAGCGAGAGAGCGTTGCTCAAGCCACTGGTCCAATTTTTTTTCGAGATTGACAAGTGCTTTGGTTTTTTCGCTTCCGTTCTTTCCAAGCTCTGTCCGCATTTCCTTGATTTTCTTGGTTAGGAAGCAATGATACCCCAGTGATACAAACTGTACGAATTGCCTTCCCCGCAGGTTGTCTGGATGCCATGTGCGCGGCAGTGCTCCATCAAGGCCTCCCTTCACCACGGCGAAGATCTCCTCTATTTTTTCACGCAGTCGATAGTCTTCCAACGCAGTGAAGGTCTTCATGGCCTGATTGCTGACGAGCGCAAAATAGCCGAAGTATTTTGTCGCTTCGACAATGGCCTTGTCGTTGAAACCAACCTTCAATTGTCCGCCACGCCCCTTTTTTGAGCAGACCAGATATCGATCGATTTTCCGTTGCGCAGATTTCGTGAACTCCTCCACCCCATTTTCCACTTGAGCCTTGAGTTCAAGCAGGTCCTTGCGGAAGGCGAGCTGCTTCTTGGCGTCGCTGTTGGGGGAATATAATACATGAACGTAAAGGCGGCGCACGAACGTCTCTTCTTCTCCACTCAGCTTGCCTTTACGCGACAGTGGGCGCACTCGACCGAACTCGTGCATTCTCATCGCCGTGGCACCGCAAACTGACGGATCAAACGGACAAGTGCTCGTCATGCCCGCCAGCGTCTCCCGAAGCGCATCCACCGTCTCGCGAACCCAGGTGATATTGGGGTCAACCAGAGTAAGGAATTTCATGTTGCGCAAGGCGAATTTCATCATGTTCTCCTCACTGTAGTAGCCGTTGTCGGTAACGATCAAGGGTCTCTCAAGGTTAAAGCACTTGAGCTGCTTCAGGGTATTCTCAATGGATATGACGTCCGGAACATTGCCTGGCTGCTTGGCGAAAGCCAAAGGCTCACGTTCCTTTACGGAATACAAGGTCAGAAGTTTGATGGTTTTCAGTCCGTCACCGTCCTTATTGAACCCGTGCCGTGCTTCCGACTGGTTCTCGGAGTAGGTCGATATCGTGGTCGAATCAAATGCCAGCACAGGGGCCTTGCCCAGGCGATCCGCCCGGAAGGAGAAGTAGCGCTGCACGCGGTCTTCGTCGCACCCGACACTTTTGAACAAGTCACTGTATACGTCTTCAGTGATAACTTCGCTGTAGGGAAGGGAGTGCATTACCTGCCATCCCTCAAGGCGTGGCAAGGTGTTTCCGCCGGAACCGATCCAGTATCGCGCAATGGAGAGAGTCTTGGCTGCGTCGCCCTCGCTGAACGAGGAGCGCACGTCGTCGTCAATGCCGGAGGCTTTTCCGACCCACTCCAGAATATCCGTGAGACCACTGTGCCTGCGCAGCGCACCAACTAAGCCCCCCTCACTGTTGCTTTTTTTGGGGCGTGTAGGGATTATTTCCTGTGTTCCCGACTTGATTTTCCCTTGAAGCTTCTGACTGACGGTATAGGTCTTTCTGGTCCGTTCGTTATAGCCTGTAACCCGCTCGTAGATGTACATATCGCCATTCGGGCGCCTTTCACGCCGTTCGCCAATGTGAGTTTTTCCAGTTACTGGTTTAGACATGCAGGATTCTCCTCTTTAACGTGTTTTCCTTATGATATATACGTACACTTTAATAAGCAAGAAAAAAGCACTATTTTTCTGGGAAAAACACTACTTCTCCGGAAAAAACACTACTTTTTTTGAAATAGTGCTCAGGTGGCGATGTTTTTCAGTTAATGTGTGCGCTTTATCCGACTTTCAGGCTCCAACTGTGAAAACCAGCCTTCTACAGCATTAAGCCATGATGCACTGGTTGGCGTGAAATGAATCTGAATACGTGGATGTTTTTCAAGCCACTCTTTTACTTCTTTCGTTTTATGGGTACTACT
>Ga0208111_1000009_pt1 | contig 172244 bp, 165 predicted proteins | sample CryBogCBH08Aug08_FD_184605 | JGI IMG/M metagenome (GOLD analysis project Ga0208111, IMG submission 184605) | Freshwater microbial communities from Crystal Bog, Wisconsin, USA - CBH08Aug08 (SPAdes) (version 2) | ecosystem: Environmental > Aquatic > Freshwater > Lake | place: Crystal Bog... | reverse complement strand
GACCATAATTTCACCTTGACGGTCCACGATAAAATTGAGTGGGTGCCTATCACCTCACTGCTTGAATACAAGTTAGCTCCTGCAGATATTGCCATTGCAAAAAAAATCATGGAGCTGGAATGCTGAATTGTAAAGACTGAAGAGCTTTTACTCAAGACGCCGTCAAAAACGCCCATAAACCACTACCCCCTTCAACTACCTAATTTCCCTGCGAAAATGTAACCATGACCGCCACAAATCAATAAAATAAAGAGGGTTATGTGAAAATAGCCCTTGTTTTTTGCCTTAAACATAGTTACATTAGTAACTATAAAAAAGGAGGTAGCCATGGCTTTTCAGGTTCATCATCACAACAAGAAGACCGGTGTCACCTACGTTTACGAGGCCGTCTCTGTCTGGGACAAGGAGCTCAAGCAGGCCCGGAACCAGCAAGTCTGCGTCGGTAAAATCGATCCGGTGACCGGGGCGTTTGTCCCCTCGAAGCGGCTTGATCCAAAACAGGCTGCCGTTCGAGACCCTGCTGTGACCGCTTCGGTGCAGGTGGTCGGGCCCACCTTTGTGCTTGAGCCTATTGCCGAATGCATCGGATTGCGTTCGATCCTGAAGTCAGCATTTCCGGAGTCGCATGAGCAACTCTTTGCCATGGCCTCTTATCTGGCCACTGAGGGCGGCGCTTTGAGCTTGTATGCGTCCTGGGCCAAGGGCCATCTGCCTGACCTTGCCCCGTCGCTCAGCAGTCAGCGCATCAGTGAATTACTGGCATCCATCAGCACCGACCGCAAGCAGACCTTTTTCGCCATGTGGATGAAGAAGCGCATGGCGGACGATTACCTCTGCTACGACATCACCTCGATCTCTTCCTACTCGGACCTGAACGAATTCGTCAAGTACGGCTATAATCGGGATGGCGATTCTCTGCCCCAGATCAACCTAGCCATGCTATTCGGCCAGACATCGGGCCTGCCGGTCTACTTCCACCGAACTCCAGGCAACACCAACGACGTCTCGACGCTGCACAACCTCGTCGAGACCTTCAAGGCGCTGGAAGTCGGCCGGATGCACTATGTGATGGACAAGGGCTTCTATAGCAAAAAGAACGTCGACGATCTGGTGGCCCACCGTGACCACTTCACCCTTTCGGTGCCGTTGAATAACCGCTGGGTGCAGCAGGCTATCGACGGGATCCACGCAACTATCCACGGACCTGAAGGGTACCGGAAGCTCGATGATGAAATCCTGTATGTGAACTCATGCCTCTATCCTTGGGGTACGCGCCGTTGCTACCTGCACCTGTACTACAACGCTGCCAACCGTGTCCGGGCGATTGACAGCTTCAACGAGTCACTGTTGCAGTATCGGGAAGAGCTCGAATCCGGTCATCTGCTTGCAGCGCATCAGAAAGCGTATGACGAGTTCTTCACTGTGATGACGACCCCGAAACGGGGAACGAAGGTCTCGTTCAATACCGAGGCAATCAACCGCCACATCAGCCGCTATGCAGGATTCCAGGCGCTGCTCTCCAGCGGCATCAAGGATCCGGTCGAAGCCCTGCGGGTCTATCGTGACAAGGATTCGGTGGAGAAGTGCTTCGACGACATGAAGAACAGCCTTGACCTGAAGCGGCTGAGAATGCACTCTTCAGCAACCGCCGACGGGCGTTTGTTCGTCCAGTTCATCGCTTTGATCCTGATGAGTGCCCTCCGAAAGCAGATGCGGGAGTCCGGACTGATAGAGCACTACACCGTCCGGGAACTGCTCAGGGAGATGGACACCCTGACGAAGATCAATTACTCGGGCAAGTACGGCCACATCCTGACCGAACTGACCAAGCCGCAGCGCCAGATCCTCAAGGCACTCGACATTCCGATCCTTGACCCGGGCCCGGCATAGTTATAATATCTCGGGAATTTAGGCTACTCCTGCCCCCTGCGACACCACTAATCTTATGCTATTGCTATCTATTTTATTGCGTATTCGATAATATTCTTATTATATTTTATTGTTTTTTATGCAAATAAAATGATAAGAACTATGAAACTCTTGCCTTTTTCGTTACTGCGTGTGCTTATGCCGTGCCCTTTGGGCGTTGATGATGATGCTGCTGGCGGCGGCGGCTTGCCGGCGGCTGCTGTGGCTGCAATTCCTGACAAGATTTTTACGCAGGCTGAGCTTGATGCTGCTGTTGCCCAGCAGGTTGCTGCTGCTGTGCAGGCTGCCAAAGCGCCGTTTACCGGGATTGATGTTGATGAGTATGAGAAGCTCAAGGCTGAGGAGGTGAAGCGGGCTGAGGAGATTCTGAAGTCGAAGGGGCAGTATGAGCAGCTGCTGGCCAATACCGTGAAGGAGAAGGATGTGGCTTTTGAGAAGGCGCAGCGTGAGGCTGATGAGCGGATCAGGACGCTTGCCGAGATGCTGGAGCGTTCGGAGGTTGACGGGAAGCTGCTTTCGGCTGCTACCGCGCAGAAGGCGATGAAGCCTGAGCAGGTGGCGGCTCTCTTGCGCAGCTCTATCAAATTTGACCCTGCGACTGGTGTGAGCGTGATTGATGCTGCCGGCAACCTGGTAAGCAAGAATGGCAAACCTGTTACGCTGGAGGAGCATGTGCAGAAGTTTCTGGAGGATAATCTTCATTTCCTTGCTGCGGGGCCGGGTGGTGCAGGCAGCCAGGGTTCGGGTGACGGCAGGGGAAAGGGTGCGTTCCGGCTGAGTGCGGAGGATGCCAAAGATCCGCTGAAGTACAGGGCGGCACGGGATGCTGCGGCCAAGGGCGGGACGTCGGTTGTGATTGAACGATAAGGATGATGATTGTGATGATGATAACAACAGCTAACCTATAATTGGAGACTGAGCTATGGCTACAAATGTATTGGGGATTTATGATCCGTTGTTTTATGCGAATGAAGCGCTGATTGCGCTGGAATCTGCGCTCGGGATGTCGGGGCGGGTGCACCGGGGCTATGACAAGGATTCGAAGGCGAAAGGGAGTACGATCGAGATCAAGAAGCCGGGCATTTTCACCGCTATGGATGCCCCATCATATGACCAGAATATTGAGACCACCTATGTAGAGATGAAGCTTGACCAGTGGAAAGAGGTGAAGTTCTCGCTGACCGACAAGGAGCTCTCCTTTACCGGTGACCAGATTATTTCCGACCATATCCGCCCGGCGGTCTATGCGCTTGCCAAGGACATCGACACGAAGCTCAACTCGCTGGCTTCTTATGTGCCGTGGTATGTCGATGCGCAGAGTGTAACCTCGATTGATGATTTGACCAACATCAGCCAGGTGATGTTTGACAACAAGGTGGCGATGGATGACGGCTCGCTGCACCTTGAGGTCGGCTCAACGTTACGGGGCGGCTTCCAGAAGGTCTTTGCCAACAACAATGTTGCCGGCACGTCTGCGCAGGATGTGCTGAAGACCGGCCATATCGGCACCTGGCTCGGCTACGAGATATTCGGCAACCAGAATGTGGGCACGCACACGAAGGGCACCTGCTCTGCTGCTACTCTGGCGGTCAATGGCGCGCTCGGCAAAGGCGCCTCCTTCATCAGCCTTGATGCTTCTGCCGTCACCGGCACGCTCCTTCTGGGCGACACCTTCAGCATTGCCGGCGACAGCCAGCGCTATGCGGTTGTCAACGACACTCCGGTGACCGCTTCAGGCAACTGCTTCGCCGGCGTGCAGATCTATCCGCCGCTTGCGCAGGCTGTGGCTGACAACGCCGTTGTGACCGTGAGCCTCATGAACTTCACCAACAACATCGCCTTCCACCGCAACGCCTTTGCGCTTGCCATGGCGCCGCTCTCCGACGTCGGCGAACAGCTTGGCAATGCACGGGTGGCAACCGTGTCGGACCCGGTCAGCAAGCTGGCCATGCGCTCGCGCATCTGGTACGCACCGGACACCTCCGCCGTGAAAGTTGCGCTCGATGTACTCTACGGGGTGAAGTGTCTTGACCCGAATATGGCGTGTTTGCTGCGGAAATAGTGGACAGGGAAGAAAGATAAGTGGGCAGTTGGCAGTGGGCAGTGAAAGACGGGACTGCCGACTGCTGACTGCAGACTCAATTAACGGTGATGAACAATGAGTTATTCGACGGATGCTGATGTCATGGAATACCAGCCTTACGTGTTTGAGCATGGGGTTGGGGAGTTTACCGGGTACCACGTGAAGGCTGCGGCTGATATTGTGCGGGATATAAAAGCGTTGTGGCTGCCGTTGCAGAGGAGGCTTGTGGACCCGGCGCGGACGGGGATGAATTTGCTGGCTACGGATTCGACGTTGTTTGACGGGGATAATCTTAATGCGGAGCAGTGGGTGAAAGCTTCGGTGTACCGGGTGCTTGGGGAGTATATCCTTCCCCGGCTTTCGGCTTCGATTGGAGGTCAGGGATTTGTGGAGATGCTTGCGTTTTATGACCGGGCGTATTCGAAGGAGCTTCAATCGGTTTTTGATGATGGTGTTGAGTACATGATTGATGGTGTTTATCAGAAGATTTTTGTGATGCCGCTTGCTGCGCGCTCAAGACTGATACGATGATAACCGGAGCTGAGTAAGGATGCTGCCATTTAATGAAATAAAAACAGTTACCCGCCAGCAGGGATGGTGTTTGACGGGGCCATCGGTTGAGAATGGCGAATGGAGCATACGCCAGCTGCCGGGCACGCTTGCCGGCCTCTGGTATGATGTGCAGGTGCCCGGAAGCCGCTCGCTTTTGCTGAACGGCACCGGGTTTGTGACGCTGAACTGGGGGCGCGGGACGGCCTACCAGGTGAAGTTTGATTCGCTGGACAAGCACTATACCGCCGTTTACCCGGAAGCGGGGCGCTTTGACCTGCTGCTGAAGGGTGAAGTGCAGAACATAACCACCTTTGACTCGCTCGGCTCTGATTCACTGAAAGGCGATATCAGCGCCTTCCACTACCTGAGCGCCATCGAAATACTGCAGCTCGGCGAAAGCTGGGTGAGCGGCGATATCGCCGACCTGCCGGACTCGCTCCAGCAGCTCTCGCTGCAGAACACGCTTGTGCAGGGAGAACTGGACGCGCTCGAAGGCTTTCCGCACCTGAAAAAGATCGATCTCTCCGGCACCCTGGTGGAATCGTACAGCGGCGCATTCCTGCCTGCATGGGCGAACGGCATTTCGCTGAAGCTGCGCGACCTGCACCTCACGGCAGGGGAGATTGACCTGCTGCTGATTGACCTGGCCGATACACCGACCTTGAACGGCACGATTGACCTCGGCGGCCTGAACAGCCGGCGCACCTCCTGCAGCAATAATGCATGCACGGAGCTGCGGGCACGCGGGTGGACGATTATCTGCGTGAGCGGGGAAGCGACGTTTGGCTCTGCGGATATACGGTTCGGGGACGGGAATGCGAGGTTTTATGAAGAACGTACTGAGTTCTGAGTGGTGAGTTCTGAGGGAAGAGAAGATGGGGAATGCTGTTAACTGATGCTGACAATGGCTTATCTGATACCTGGAGCTGATGATTACCTTGGGCCGGGGGGGCATGTGAAGATGCATACGGCGGTGATGGTGGATAATGCGGCTCCTGAGGGGGCGCTGAAGATTCGGGATGACGGGTTCGTGATGGTGGCGGGATTGTTGATTGATAACACTGTTGTGGGGGGGAAGATTGTGGATGGGGGGACTTTTTAAAGTTCTGAGTGCTGAGTTCTGAGTGGACGGAGAGGCTGAAAAGAGTGGTGGCTTGTAATATTAAATGATTGAAACGTATGGCACAGATTCTGAAACTGAAACGGGGGAATTATGCTTCCCTTCCTACTGCCGGGATGAATGCCGGTGAACCGATGGTGACGCTTGACCGCGGCACGCTGCATCTTGCTACGGGAGCGGCGACGAGGATTCCGGTGGTGCCGGCTATTGAGGCGCTGACAACGTTGGCGGCGATTGACGGGGCCAATGACCTTATGATGCTGCATGACTACAGCGAGACGAGCGGGCAGATGGAGAAGAAGATCACCTTCGATGCCTTCAAGACCGCCTTGAACATTCCGCCGGGCTCCTCTGACGAGAAGGTGGCGGTCATTTCGGGCGGCACGGCCGGCTACCTCTGGGGCACCGACGGCACCGACGGCGTTGTGCGCATGGGCACCTCGATGAGCTGGGCGAAGGGCACCGGGAACGGCTATGTGACGCTGGATATAGGGCTTGTTGACGGGGGGACTTTTTAGGAGTGGGCAGTGAAGAGAGTGGGCAGTGGGCGAAGAGAGTGCCAACTGCCAACTGCCTGCTGCAGACTAATATTTAATAAACTGAGAGATACGATGGCTAAGGTGCTTTTGAAAAGAACGACAGTCGCTGCTCGGGTTCCGACTGCGGCGCAGTGCGATACCGGGGAACTGCTGGTGAATCTTGTTGACAAGCTGCTCTATACGAAGGATGGGGGCGGCAACATTATTACGCTGCCGGGGGCTATGGCATGGAGTGTGATTACGGGGAAGCCGACGACGCTTGCGGGATACGGCATTGGTGATGCGGCGGCTCAGAAGGCTACGGCTTCGGTGTACGGTGGGATGAAGGCATCGCTTTCGGGGACGACCTTGACCCTGACAACGACCTGAGCCGTGCCGCTCATCTGCAACGGGACGACGGTGACGGCGGTGACCTGTAACGGCACGGTGCTCACGGCGCTGATCTGCAACGGGACGACGGTGTGGAGCGCTGCTGCAGCTCCGGTTGTCGGGGCGGCTTACGGCGGCGGCATCTGCGCCTATCTGAAGGTTGCGGGTGATCCGGGCTACAGTTCGTCGACGCCGCACGGGCTGATTGTCGCTTCAGCTGACCAGGCCGCGACTCCCTACTGGAGCAATATTGTGAACAGTGCCGTGACCGGCACCAGCTCGAACCTCGGAACAGGTTCGGCGAATACCACGAAAATCATTGCACAGGCAGGCCATACGGCAAGTGCGGCCAAGAACTGCCGCAACTACAACGGCGGCGGGTACAGCGACTGGTACCTGCCGAGCGAGCTTGAGCTTGAAAAGCTCTGCCTGAACTGCACGGCTATAGGCGTGCTTGATCCTGAAGGATACTACTGGAGTTCAACGGAAGAGATTGCCAGCACGGCGATCATCTATTCGTTCTTTGATGAATTGGCCTATCCGGATTCGAAGAACAGCGATTATCCGGCGGTGAGGGCGGTGCGGAGTTTCTGAAAGAAAGTGGGCAGGGAAGAGAAGATAGTTGGCGGTTGGCAGTTTGCGGTGGGCGGTGAATGGGGTTACTGCCTGCTGCTGACTGCAAACGAAAGCATAGAGGAGAGCGAGATGAAGAAGGAAGACATGTTGGGATTAATCATAAGCGGATTGCTGGGCGCCTTGACCAATATTTTTCATGGGCTTTACCGCAACATGATAACCGGGTGGAAGGATTTGCTTATCCGCTTTGCGGTTGCCGTACTTGCTATCTGCCCGGCCTACCTCTTTTGCGAGTACATGGACTTCCCGCGTAACCTCTCCTTTATTGTCGGCTATATCTCGGGCGCTCTGGGTGACCGTGTCATCAGTGAGATTTACCGGCGGGAGAGGAAAATCTTCTGCTTTTTCGCGGGTGCTTCGGGTGATGAGAAGGGATGTAATGCGTTGAATGATGAACATGAACCATGAGATTGGAAACCATGATGCAACCGGCTGAAAAGATTGAAACTGAAAAGAAGAGCCCTCCTCGCACGGGAATATGGAAACTGGAGAGCGTACCGGCCTATGCCGCACTCGCCTCATTTTACGGGGTGCCGGGTTCGGGGCTGGTGACGGTGAACCTCCCTTACCCTTTGCGGCTCTCCTGGGATATTGCGGCCCGCGTGACGAAAACGCAGTGCCACAAGAGAGTGGCGAAAAGCTTTTTGTCGGTCATGGAAGCAGTGCGGGCCGAGTACGGCAGCAGCGTCTGCGAGCTTGGCCTTGACCTGTACGGCGGAGGGTTTGCAAACCGGCCGCAGCGGGGCGGCACAAAGTTGAGCGTGCATGCATGGGGCGCGGCATTTGATTTTGACCCTGACCACAACCAGCTGCGCATGGATCACGATGAGGCGCGTTTTGCCGATCAGGATTACGATGCCTGGTGGGCATTGTGGGAAGAGGCCGGGTGGGTTTCGCTCGGAAGGACGAAGGATTATGACTGGATGCATGTGCAGGCTTGCAGGTGAGGAGCTGGTTTTTTTAATCAAAACGGAGAGGGACATGGAATGGATTCAGGCGAACTGGGTAAACATCACTGCCGTGATCGGCGGAGTAGTGACAGTGGCTTCGCTGCTTGTGAAGATGACACCGTCAGAGAGCGATGACGCGGTGCTTGCAAAGATCATCAGCGTGCTGAAGGCGCTGTCGCTGGCCAAGTGAACGATTTTATTGCAAAACTTGCGGAGCAGATTGCCCTCGGGATTGTGAGGGCGTTGGCGAGGCCGGGAATAATGGCCGGCCTTGCCAGTGCCTGGCATGCGGCGATGGAGCCGCAGCAGGTTACGGCCGCCAAACCAGACAGGGATGATGATGCGTTTATCAACGATGCGAAAAAGGATGGGTGGGGCGGTGCTGTTCATCATGCTGACCGGTAGCCTTGAGGGATGCGGAAGCAGGGTAGTCTATCTCGGCGGCGGCACGACAAGGATGGTGCAGCTGCGCCAGACGGTTAAGGGCGTGAAGGTGTGGGTGAAGGATTCAACCGGTACTGCCATCCCCGGAGTGGCTGATCTGCCGGAAGGCGGCTACTTCCGAAGTGAACTGTGACCGATGCGATGGACAACACGACCTTCGGCATCAACAAGACGAAGATGCTGCCGCACCAGAGGGCATTCTGGGAGCTTCCGAACTTTGTGAAGCTGCTGGTCGGCGGATACGGGTGCGGCAAAACCCGCATCGGTGCGCTTCGCTCCATCTGGAACAGCTATGTGAACGCTCCCATTCCGCACCTCTATGTTTCGCCGACCTATAAACAGGCACGCAAGACCGTCATTGTCACGATTACCGAACTGCTTGACCGCTCGGAAATTCCCTATGTCTACAACAAAACAAACCACGAGTACTATATCCCGGGCTGGAACGGCACTATCTGGATTGCCAGCGGTGATGAGCCGGAATCGCTGAAAGGGCCGAACCTGGCCACCGCGGGGATTGATGAGCCCTTTATCATGAACGAGGAGATACTCAATGTTGTGCTCTCGCGGCTGCGGCACCCGGAGGCCAAACGCCGGGAGCTCTTTTTGACCGGCACGCCGGAGCAGCTCAACTGGGGTTACGAGCTTGCGCAGAACCTTGACGAACGGTACGATCTCGGTACCATCGTGGCGAGTACGGCGGACAACACCTTTCTGCCTGCCCAGTTTGTGAAGATGCTGGAGAAAGCCTTTGACGAAAATCAGCGTGCCGCCTATATGAACGGGCAGTTTGTCAACCTGACGGCCGGCAGGGTCTACAAGTATTTTGAACGGAGCATGATTGCCGAAGGGCCGGCGAGCGCCATGCTGCGTGCCGGCATTGATTTCAACGTCGACAACATGACGGCGGAAATATTCACGCTCACGCCTGACGGGATGATCTGGTTTCTTGACGAGATTCACCTTGATAACTCGACAACCTACGAGCTGGCCGAGCGCCTGCAGGAGCGCTACCCCGGCATTACCCTCTTTCCCGACCCTGCTGGGCGTGCACGCAAGAGCTCTTCGGATGCGACCGATTTTACGATTCTGCGTGACCACGGCTTTACGGTTGAGGCAAGGCCGGTCCACCCGCCGGTGCGATCGCGCGTGAACGCGGTGAACAAGCTGATGCGGGAAGGCCGCCTGCGCCTGAGTAGCCGCTGCCAGCACCTGGCAAAGGACTTTGAGCAGGTGAGCTGGAAGAACGGCGAGATCGACAAGAGCAATGATGCGCTCACGCATGCCAGCGACGCTGCCGGCTATGCGATCGAGAAGCTCTTTCCGGTGCGCATGCCGGACAGGAACTACAGGCAGCCGGGGCATTGGCGGGTTTAAGGACGTGCTGAGTTGGCAAATCATACTGGAGACGAATATGGCGAATAGTGTTTACACGGCGAATACCGAGGACTGGAAAATGTTCGAGGCGGCTTATAAGGGGGGGAGGGCCTGGAAGGAGATGAACTATCTTTACCAGTATACCAATGAGACTTCAGCGCAGCTGCAGGAGCGGGTGAAGCAGACACCGCTGGAGAACCATTGCGAGGGGGTGGTGTCGACCTACAGCGGCTTTATCTGGCGTGACCCGCCGAAGCGCAATCTGGGGACGCTGAACAACAATGTGCCGCTGAACGCCTTGCTGCGTGATGCCGACAGGGAGGGAACGCCGTTCAATGAATTCATGAAGCAGGTGCTGATATGGGGATCGGTTTATGGGTTGGTGTGGGTCATCATTGACAAGCCGAGTTCCAAGGCTTATACGAAGGCTGACGAGATCAGTGGAGGCATTCGGCCATACCTGCGCTTCTACACGCCGCTGGATGTGACCGATTTTGAGTTTACCCCGAAACCGACAGGGGAGTATGAGCTGAGCTGGTTTGAGGTGCAGGAACAGTATACGACAAGGGAGGGCGACGTAAAGATTGTGCGGCAGTGGTCGAAAGAGTCGGTGGTGACCAGCACGACGACCGGGAAAAACACGCAGACGACCACCATAAAGAACCCGCTGGGCCGCATCCCGGCAACGCCGCACTACAACAAGAAGTCCCTGACGCGCGGGCTCTCGACCTCCGACCTGCAGGATATTGCCGGGGTGCAGATCAGCATCTATAACGACCTGTCCGAACTGACCCAGATGATCAGGGGCGCAAACCACAAGACGCTCGTGAAGAATCTCAACGACCAGGCTTCGACTGGAGCAGGCGGCGTTATCATCATGGACCCTGACACGCCGGCGGGCAAGCTCCCTTACCTGCTGCAGGCCGATGCGAGCGCGCTGAGCGGGCTGCTGAACACGATCGACAAGAAAACCGAAATGGTCAACCGCATGGCGCACCTCACACCGGTGCGAACCTACCGCGCCCAGGTTGTTTCAGCGGTCGCCATGGAAACGGAGTTTCAGATTCTCAACACGCTGCTTGCCGACAAGGCGGCCCAGCTGCAGCTAACCGAGTACAGAATCTTTGAGATTTTCTGCGCATGGGAAGGAATCGACCATGCAAATGCAGGCTTTGAGGTGAACTATCCCACGCATTTTGAGTTGCGGGACAAGCAGGCTGACTTGAATTTCATCAAGGCGGCACGGGAAGCGGCAGCGATGATCAATTCAGCAACGCTGCAGACAGAGCTGAACAAGCAGCTTGCACGCATTGCTTTGCCGGATGATGATCTGATTGAGAAGATAGATAAGGAGCTGAGCAAGGGGAAGGGGGCTGATGTGAAACAGAAAGCGCCAATACCGATGGTATAAAACCGCCAAGCGCCACACTGAAACCTGCCAAAAAGCCTCTTGGGAACAGAGTGCCGTTCATGCGGTGAACATCAGTGAGCGGCATACATGGCACTTTGGGCCCCTCAAGCCACAACTATAAAATATCCCGACAGTTGTTTGAAACTCCGGCAGGCTGACCTAAACTTAATCAAGACTGCACTGACGATATGAGTTTTTTATTAAAAAAATCTTAAATAAAGTGAAGGATTTGTACAAGAACATGATCATATCAACGTCAGAATAGATGTATGGTTGTGTATTTGTGTGTGAACTCATTCCGTTAATCATCAAAATTAGAACAGTTATGAACATCAAAAAAGTAATTATGGGCCTTATGATGCTGGTTATGACCGTAGCATTCTGCAACGAATCTTTTGCCGCATCGTCTCACAAGCACCATCATGGGGCGCATGCCAAAAAGTAATTTTCTTTAATGTCTCTAATGTCTCTTCGTATGAAGGAATTTATTGAAAGCATTCGAACTCCTCTCTGGCTTGTCGCTTCCGTTCTTGCAGCATGGGGAACATGGACGCTGAAACTAAGAAAGGAATCTCCTGTCAGGGAGTAACACAAAGTTCTTTCTATAGTCCGTTGTGCTCTGCTGTTGCTCTTTTTTTGAGTTTGGAGTTGCAGCAGATGCATTAACGGAAGAAAAAATTTTCTGAACTGAGCAATTTGCCTTCTCTATCTTTTTTTGTAGATCTCAAGAATATCTGCTGATTGATTTATTTTTAACTGCTTTTTTTTCTCTCTGTTCCGAAAAATCACCCTCCTTTCGAATCCAAAAGACTTCCGCCAAATTTGTTCCACCATTGTTCCTTTCTCGCTTTTTAAAATCCCTATATCGTTATAAAATAGCAGCTTATCACTATATGCTATTACATGGGGAAACGGATTCGAAGGCACAACTGGAACAGTCAGTGCAATTAACAGTCTGGTCGGTTCTTCAAAAAATGATTACGCAGGCTCGGATGAGTCGAGATCCAATAATGTAACTGCCCTGAAGAACGGCAATTATGTAGTCAGTTCAAAATATTGGGACAATGACAAGGCGATCAATGCCGGAGCTGTCACGTGGGGCAGTGGGATCGGTGGAACTGTCGGTCTCATCAGCACCGCCAACAGTCTGGTTGGGTCTAAAACAGGCAATCAGGTGGGCAGTGTAACGGTTATGCCGAATAGTAATTATGTGGTCACTTCACTCTTATGGGATAATGGTTCAGCCACTAATTCCGGAGCTGTGACTTTCGGAAATGGACTTGGAGGTACTGTCGGTACTGTAACGGCGTTCAACAGTATGGCTGGTTCGACAAAAGAGGATCAAGTCGGTTCCGGCGGAATTATTCCACTAACTGTTGGCAATATGAATGGCTGTTTCGTTGTCAGCTCTCCCGCATGGCTGAACAACACCGGTAGGGTTGATATTCTTACCCCTGTGCCTGTTACACAGAAATACACCTCCAATCCCGGCACTGATAACACCTTTACTCCCGATGAGATCACCGCTCTCCTCAATGCCGGTGATAATGTAATACTGAAGGCTAACAACGACATCACTATTAATTCGGCTATACTCAGCAGTAATTCGGGAAAAAATAGTGGAGATCTTACCCTGAATGCCGGGAGAAGCATTCTTGTAAATAATAAAATCTCCACGTACAACGGGAACCTGACACTTATAGCCAATGACACCAAAGATAACGGGGTGACAGATGCCTTCCGCGCTGAGGGCAGTGCGGTTATCTCTATGAGTTCAGGCTCAAGCATCAATACCGGTAATGGAAATGTCAGCATTGAGCTGCGAAATGGAGCAGGCAACACCTACAGGGATAGTGGCAGCATCACTTTACGCGATATCACTGCAGGCACAATCAGCGCCATAAATAATGGAATAACAACAGGATCCGGAATTACCCTCGCTTCCGGAACTCTTGCTGCCAATGTCTCAAGCGGCAGCAGTATTGTGCTTGCCGGCAATGATTTCGACAATAGCGCCGGGGGATTACTCTCAACTTCCGGCACGGCTCGCTGGATAGTCTATTCGGATAGTCCAGGCGTTACAGTCAAGGGGGGATTATCGTCTGACTTTCGTCACTACAACGCGACTTACGGCAGCTATGGACCTGGAAGTGTAGGTGAATCCGGTAACGGATTTATCTACACATCGGCACCTGGTACAATATCCGTTTCGACTACTCTCGCCAGTGGAACCGCCAGCAGTACCTATGGCACAACACCAACAGCCTCTTTCGGCTATACACTGAGCGGGTCTGATAACGAAGATAATATTGGAAATATCGGTCTGACAGGCTCAATGATATTGACAGGGCTTCCAACAGCAGCTTCAAACGCTGGCAGTTATACCATAAGCTACGGAGGCGGTTTCTCAAGCAGTATCGGATTAACCTTCACTGCCGGTACGGGAATTAAATATACTGTTGAGAAAAGGGCAGTCAACATTTCTGCCAACGCCATGAGCAAAACCTACGGTGATGCCGATAATACACTCACCTGGCTGGCCGAAACCCAAAGCGGAAACAGGGGACTCATACCCGGCGACAGCTTCAGCGGTCTACTCGGACGAACTGTTGGTGAAAATATTGGTACCTACGCTATCAATCAGGGTACACTCGGAAACAGCAATTACTCGATCAGCTATAGCGGCAACAATCTGACCATCAATGCGCGCCCGATTACCTTAAGCGCTACCCCAGCAAGCAAGATCTACGGCGAAACTGACCCTAAACTGGCGGTGGACATAACCAGTGGCAGCCTGGGGAGTGTAACCGTTAGCGATGTCCTGAGCGACATTACCGGAACCCTGACCCGTCAAACCGGCAGCAGTGTCGGCAGTTACGACATCGCTCTCGGCTCCGGAATAAAGGCTGGTAACTATGCTGTAGCCTTTGTTAAAGACAACAATGCCTTTTCAATTACCCAGAGACCAATTACCATTACGGCAGACGATAAAAGCAAGACCTACAGTATCACCGATCCCAAACTGACATGGGAGGCTGAAACAAAAAGCAGCGGTCGTGGACTGCTCTACGGAGACAGCTTCAGTGGTATACTTGGTCGAACTGCGGGAGAAAATGTGGGCACCTATACTATTACTCAAGGATCATTAGATAATAATAACTATGCCATCACCATGATTGGAGCAGACCTGACCATTAATCCCCGTCCGATTACCTTGCATGCCACATCGAAAAGCAAGATCTATGGCGAGCCTGATCCGGATCTGGCAGTAAGCATCACCAGTGGAAGCCTGGGGAGCGTAACGGTGTGTGACCGGTTAAGCGATATAACCGGAACCCTTACCCGCGAAAGCGGCAGCAATGCCGGCAGTTACAGCGTCGCCCTCGGTTCCGGGAGCAAAGCCGGCAACTACGCCATTACGTTTACGGGCGACAACAATGCCTTCTCAATTACTCAACGGCCGATCACCATTTATGCAAACGATAAAAGCAAAACCTACGGAGATACCGATCCAACACTTACCTGGTATTCTAAAGCTTCCGGCACAGGACGAGGCCTTCTGTCCGGCGACAGCTTCGGCGGTACACTTGAGCGGACAGAAGGGGAAAACGCAGGGATCTACACCATAAATGAGGGCACACTCGAAAACAGCAATTACAAGATCAGCTTCAACGATGCAAATCTGACCATCGACAAACGCATGCTCACGCTTTCAGCCATCAAAATATACGACGGAGGAACAAGCCTTACAGGTTGTGTAACCCTTGGCAATCTGGCCGGCAGCGAAACGCTGAACTATACCGGAGCCACATCGAAGAACAAGGAGGTCGCAAGCAATGCAACAAACTACATTAATGCTATCATCTTGCAAGACGGCAAAGGGTTAACGGAAAACTACAAATTGCCCACGCTGAATGTCGCCAACGCACCGGTCTCCATCAAACCTCGAACAGAAGAGCTGACAACAGATACCAGCATTGGAAGCGGGGAAGTCCTTACCAATAACATTCTTTCCGGCACAGTCAATTCTACAACCAATACCTCCGGAAAAATCCACGCCATACAACAGCAGAGTAATCATGATGCAGGCAATACTGTCTCCAGTAATGAGTTTTTCAGAAAATCAATGACCAACAAAACGTCACCAGCCATAACAACACGCGACATGCCGGGCACAAACAACACAATGTGCTCCAGTGAAGAATCATCTCAATCTCAAAAATCTGACCATTCATCATCTACTCATGATTTATTTGCTGCTTCAACCTTAGAGGCGCATGAATCAGCAATGTCTTTTTTCATTTTACCTATCCCGCGTGAAACATTCAGACACAATAATCCAGAAGCTGTTGTCTCAATCGAAGTGAGGCTTGTCAACGGCTCTTCAATTCCTTCATGGATGTCATTCGATCCAAAGCAGAAGGTCTTAAGCGGTACCCCGCCACAAGAGGCAAAAGGGGAGTATCATATTGAACTTATAGCCAAAGACCAGTTTGGAGGGGAAGCCAGGACACTTTTGCTTGTAAACGTTGGATAACAGGCTCTTTGACAGCGGTAATCGTAACTTGATTTAATGGAGTCTTTTATGTCTGCATCATTAACCATACTCTTGTTCATCTCAATGCTTTTGACAAACAGTGCTTTTGCCATTGATATTCCTGATGCCGGCCGGCTTCTCAAGGAAAACACCCCGCCGACCACTCTTATTCCCCGCCCTGCGTTACCTCCGTTTCAGAAACAAGTGACGCCTAAAGAACAGGCGCAGGGTGGAGCAACGGTAAAGGTTTCCGGATTTATTTTTAGAGGCAACACACTCTTTTCCAGCACGGAGCTTGCAGCACTGATGTCCGGTTCCATAGGAAAAGAGATGACATTTGCAGAACTGAATGCCGCTGCTGCCGCAATCACCGGTAAATACCGTGACAAAGGATATTTTCTTGCGTACGTATATTTTCCCCCTCAATCGGTAAAACCAGGGATGCCTCTTGTCATTGAAGTCGTTGAAGGTATACTTGAAACTATACAGATTATAACCTTGCCTGATAAAACAAGAACACCAAAAAGCCTTCTGCAAAGCTATGCTCGCCATCTATCTATCGACAAACCGGTTAAAGAAGGTCCGTTGACCTCAGTGGTCATGAGGACTAACGAACTGCCAAATATCTCATCACGAATCATGCTTGAGCCGGGCTCAAGACCCGGAACAACAAAGGCAACCCTTGAAGTCACCGAAGGCAGACCTTGCAGCGTTTCACTGGATATGGACAATTACGGAAACGATGCAACCGGAAATAATCGGGCAGGTGTCACTCTGGAACTATACTCACCTCTTCATCTCGGCGATCAGTTCACCATGCATCTGCAGACCTCAACAACCGGTGATCTGCAAAATGTCAGGGGAACCTATGCGATGCCGATAACTTCTTTCGGTACAAAGATTGGAATTGACTATAACTTTGTAACCTATAAGCTTGGAGGGTCATTTAAAGCGTTGAATGCTGATGGTGATGCCCACAACCTGAGTCTATCAATTACCCATCCAATCGTACGCCAGAGAGATCTGATACTGAATGCAACTGCTGCCGGAGAAGGGAAGTTGCTTGATGACCGTATTGATAATCCGCAATCCAGAAATAAGCGGCACACAGAATCTTGCCAACTTGGCCTTTCCGGTTTGCAGATGGATAGAGTTTTTGGTGGTGGCTCCACCTCGTTCAACCTTGGAGTTATTGCAGGAATTTTAGGAATTACTGATTCAGAAACACTATCGATTGACCAGTCTTCTACCGGATTACACACCAACGGCAATTATTTGAAAGTTAACATGAGCCTGGCTCGAACCCAGACTATCTATCATGGATTATCACTCTATGCAGGTACCTACGGTCAGTGGAGCAATAAAAACCTGAACAGTTCAGAACAGCTTTCCCTTGGTGGTCCTTACGCCATACGCGCATGGCAGATAGATGAATCTTATGCCGATAAAGGTTTTATCACCACGGCTGAACTTCGCTGCCAGTTAGGACAAATTGGAGAAATACCCGGAAGCATGGAGGCATCAGCCTTTGTAGACAATGGTTACGCCCTGCTTCATGCTAATCCGCCTCCTGACGGAGGAGCAAACACACGTAACCTGACCGGAGCAGGAATCGGGGTTAAATGGCTGAATACAGACAACTCTATGCTGCAGGCAACATGTGCATGGAAAGTCAAAGGTGAAACCACACCTGAAAACAGCCCCATGATTTTTGTGCAGGCAGTAAAGCGGTTTTAAACGCACGGTTTCACGAACAAACGATTGCCGAAAGAGCACGACGCACTCTGCATTCGCGAAAAAGCAATTTTTTGCGTAGACAATAAGCCAGATTTCACAAGTTTTCACCTTATATCTCCAACCCCATGAACATTTTAAAACTGTTAGAGGATTTTCAGGCAAAGATAGAGTGTGAAGGTGATATTGAGATTATACGATGAAGACATTGCAGAACTTTTAACCACAGTAATCATCGGTTGACATGATTTTGCTCTACTCATTGAAACAAAGCAAACAAAACAGAGAATTGTATTTAATCTGTTTTCTGATTTTACGGTTTAAACCGGATAACTGATAGATGGGATAATGCTCTTCAATTACATCAATTATAAGCATGATTATAGTGATAGAGTCGTTATATCGGAAGACTCTAATACCTTAATTTGCTATAAGGCCATATTGGATCTCTTAGAAATTGAGAATTCTACAGTCATTTTAATAGCAAGAGTGCTTGCAGATGCTGTTATGTTTTGGAACGATTTTATGGCATAATCTCTGACGTTGCGAATACACTAAAATTCTTTGAAGCTATTCAGAGGGATATAGAGAAAAAATGGATATGAATGTAAGGTCGGAAAGTAAAATAGTGGTAAATTGAATTTTTCTTTAGATCATGATATTTATGCTATTAATTATTACATTTACTTAATCCTATAAAAAGGATTGAACAAATAATTAATAAAACTACCGATATCATGTCTACGAACAAACTATCAGAACTAAAATCACAGATCGTTTTACTTCAACAAGAAGCAGATGAAATTATCAGGAATGAGAGAATTGCCGTAATAAAGGATATTCAGCAAAAAATCGCAGATTACAATATCTCAATAGAAGAACTTAAGGGTAAGGTAAAGTCTACAGTTGCAAAAAGTCCTTCTGTTATCAAATACAGAAAAGATGCATACCTTGTTTGGGTAGGTCGTGGACCAAAACCTCAATGGATTAAAACTGCGGAAGCAAACGGTGAAAACATTGAGCAATACAGAGTTACTGCTTAAGGCTTTTTGTTTTTTTTCAGAGAAGTGATTCAAATGAGGCTTTTTTTAAGGCCTCATTTATTTTGTATGTCCATATAATACATGCATAACACATCTTTGCATAAGTTTCAGAATACCTCTTATACTCCTCAGCATTCTGCCTTTTCTATTGCTGTAATGGTTGGTGGCTGCCTTTCTAAATCAAGAAGTTATTTGAATTCTTCTTTTCGGCATACTTTGTGAAATTGAAAAACACTTATAGGGTATTGGTATTTCACTTCCCTTCCAGCATAATTCCCCGTTTTAAGTCGGCATCTGCAACCCCTAATATCCACCCCCTTTTCTTATGTCTGCTTTACAGGATTTGCTTATGAGAAAGAGTCTATTGCCTATTTTGATTGTGCGGCTGGCGGGTTAGCTTATTTCGTTCCTCTTGTCACAGCAGCCAAAGGGGGGGGGTATTGCCGGGATTGTCAATGGCACACAAAATTCAGGGATTACGGTTTTGTTGGCTAAAGAAACAGCTGGATAATTACACAATATCAGTTACTGCTTCTGCGATACAATAATGCTAATTCTATCGCATCTATAGTAAATGCAGGTACGAACACTATTGTTCCAGCTTACACTTTAATCCCGAGTGCGACTGCAATAAATGAAGGTGGTACTGAAACTTGTTCCCTTGTAAAGACATATGTAGCTGCTTGTGCATAGTTGGGATATCCGATAACATTTAAAAAAATGCATCAGGAGAAACACAATCAGGAACATTCACCGTTGAAAGTTCTGGTCATGCTTCCGTTTCTGTTGCACTCTCTGCCAATACTTCAACTGGTGATTCAGGGGCACTGCAGATTTCTTTGTTGAATGTTGATATTTTGAGCTGTAAAAATGAGCTATAACTTCTTGTTTATAGTATGTTAGACAGGTTGAGTATTTACAGGAAAAGGTTTACTTTGACCTCCACAAAGTATCTTGATGAAAGGATATCTGGATTTGAATTGTTTGCTTTTCTTGCTGGAATAAGCGACTAATTTGCAACTATTCGATTTCATGATGCCTCATGGATCTCAGATAGAGTGCTTCATAATAAAGACTTACTGTGTTACAAAGTGTAAGCCGTCAAGGTTTTGCGTACACTTTGCAATCAATAGAGCCCTGATAAAGACAATATGATTGAACGTCATGCGCATTTCACGAAAAATCGAAATTGATTACGGCCATACACTCCCAAACAGCTTTTCTTTCTGCAATCAGCTGCATGGTCACCGGGGTGTTGTTGTTGCTACAGTAGAAGGAAATACGATCAATCGCAAGGGAGATGGTGAAGAAGGAATGGTGATGGATTTCAAATTTCTGAAAGAGATCATGCTTGATCATATCCACGACAGACTCGACCACGGATTTGCGGTGTGGAAAGATGATTATGAGGATCTTGAATTTATCACCAAACGTAACTCCCGAGTACTTGTTACCGATGAGCCACCGACAGCTGAATATTTGGCCCGCTGGGCTTTCAACCAGATTAAGTATCACCTGCCTGAAGGCGTTACACTCAAGCAGCTCCGTTGGTATGAAACGCCGAATAATTGGGCGGATTATGAAGAATCGGATGCTACTCTTTAAAAAAACATCTCCTTCCTGCTGTTTGTTATAATAAACAAAGGAATACAAAACAAACTAAAGAGAATAACCAGTCATGGGACGTATCGCGAAAAAGCTTACCGACCTTATCGGTAATACACCGTTGCTTGAGCTTGAGAATTTCAGTCGGCAACATCAAACCTTGGCCACAATTATTGCAAAGCTTGAGTACTTCAATCCCGGTGGAAGTGTCAAAGATCGCATAGGATTTTCAATGATAGAGAATGCTGAAAAAAAGGGGTTACTCAATAAAGATAGCGTCATCATTGAACCGACAAGCGGAAATACCGGTATAGCTCTGGCCTTTATTGCCGCAGCAAAAGGGTACAGATTGATCCTTACCATGCCTGAAACCATGAGTCTTGAACGCAGGAACATGCTTAAGGCTCTTGGTGCTGAGTTAGTGTTGACATCTGGGTCGGAAGGAATGCTCGGGGCGATCAATAAAGCCAATATACTTCACGCGGAAAATAGAAATTCATTTATGCCGCAACAGTTCAACAACCCTGCGAATCCCGAAATCCATCGCACTACTACCGCTGAAGAAATATGGAAAGATACTGACGGTAACGTGGATATTTTTGTCAGCGGTGTAGGGACCGGCGGTACAATAACCGGTGTCGGCGAGGTGCTCAAACAGCGAAATCCTGAAATAAAAATAGTTGCTGTTGAACCCTTTGATTCCCCGGTAATTTCCGGTGGCAAACCAGGAGCCCATAAAATACAGGGTATCGGGGCCGGCTTTATTCCTGAGATTCTGAACACTGAAATTATTGATGACATCTTCCTTGTAAAAAATGAAGATGCCATGCGTAGCGCTCGCGAACTGGCAAGGGCGGAAGGACTTATTGTAGGCATCTCGTCGGGTGCTGCCGTTTATGCCGCATTGCAGCTTGCGCAACAAGAAGAGAACAGGGGACAACGCATTGTCGTTATACTGCCTGATACCGGTGAACGATATCTTTCAACCATGCTCTATCAGTTTGATGATGAACTCCTTGCTATGTAACAGGTCGCTTTCCCCTCTGGAGCTTTTTTCTGACAGGACTCTTTTGGGCGGATTATGTATATTGGCAGTACATATTTTAATGACATTTAACCTTCTGAAACCATGGTAGCCAGAATTCAGAATCTTTACCTGTTCCTTGCCGGGTTGTTTGCAGCCGGGAGTATGTTTTTCCCTTTCTGGAGCTTCAGCGCTGGAAAGATTTATCTCATTTCCGATTTTGCATCCTTCACCACTCCCGGCATCATGTATGTCACGGAAAGCTGCTATGCCGCAGGAATATTTTCGCCCTTGACCGCCATCATCTCTCTTGCAGCTATTTTCCTTTTTAAGAACCGTGCCCAGCAGAGTAAGCTCATCCAGCTTGCCATCCTTCTCTTTCTCGGTGATCTTTTTTCTGGACTGACAGCGGCCCATTTCCTTAACCAGTATTTTCAGAGCATTGGCAGTTCTGTAACCCACAGGCCTGAAGCAGGCTTTTTCATGCTTCTGCCTGAACCAGTGCTCTTTATGTTAGCGATGAAAGGGGTTAAAAAGGATGACAAAATTGCCAATGCATACAAAAGACTGTAACCATGCGTATTGTCTGGTCAGCCGGTGATCCTTACGGCATCGGGCCGGAAATTATTCTGAAAAGTTTTTTGAAACTTTGGCACTCCAGCCATTCGTTTCTTGTTGCCGGATCGTATGCGGTAATGGAGTATTACAGAAAAGCGCTTGATCTGCCGGTGAAACTGAAACTGGTAGACGATATTTCAGCAATAATAAATATTGATACTTCCCAGGCAGGAGTTCTGAATGTGCTGAATATCGCTGAGCCCGATACCATCATGCCCGGCACGATATCGGCCGAAGCCGGACGGGTGGCTATGAAGTCGATCCATGCGGCTGCTGAACTATGCAGAGAGGGTGTGTGCGATGCACTTGTTACCGCTCCTATCCATAAGGAAGCCATTGTGCTTGCCGGTTACAGGGAAACAGGCCATACTGGGTTTCTCGGCAGTATGTTCTCACTCCCATCGCCAACCATGATGTTCTTTGACCGGAAACTGAACCTCAAGGTTGCTCTTGCCACGATTCACGAACCTCTCGAAAAGATTCCCGGATTGATCCGGAAAATGGATCTTGACTCTTTTCTTACGGCTCTTGCTCAATCACTGAATATTGATTTCGGTATTGCTCATCCCCGCATTGCCGTACTTGGCCTTAATCCGCACGCTTCTGACGGTGGCGTGATGGGAAGTGAAGAACAGGAAATTATCGGACCCTGCATTGACAGGCTTTCAGCTCACTTGCATGTTGAAGGACCCTTTCCAGCCGATGGTTTTTTTGGAGCAGGCAGGTATAAAAACTATGATATTGTTGTGGCGATGTATCACGATCAAGGTCTGCTGCCGTTTAAAGTTCTTGCCTTTGAAACCGGGGTAAACGTTACCTTGGGACTGCCGATTGTGCGCACATCGCCCGATCACGGAACAGGTTTTGATATTGCCGGTAAAGGAATCGCCTCAGAAAGAAGCATGTATGAAGCAATACTGCTTGCTATAAGAATAGCCCAAAATAGAACACAAACGCTGCAGCCATCATGATCTCATTTGTCAACGTTGACCTTGAACTTAATAAAAAACTTGTTTTTCAGAATCTCAACCTGACTATCCAGCCGGGAGAGCTTGTCTATATTGTCGGTAAAAGCGGAAGCGGTAAGTCGACGCTGCTGAAGTCGCTTTATATGGATATCCGTCCTAAAAAAGGAGAGATCCGGATTGCCGGATACAGTTCCCGTACCATTAAAAAACGGCAGATTCCGCTGCTGCGGAGAAAATTGGGAATTGTTTTTCAGGACTTTCGTCTGCTTGAAGACCGCAATGTATACGATAATCTGGCTTTTGTGCTGCAGGTAACTGGTACGAAGGAGAAACTCATCAAGGAAAAGGTCATGCATGCACTTGAGAGTGTTGGACTTGAACATGCGGCGAAATTGAAGCCGCTCAGCCTGTCGGGTGGGGAACAGCAGAGAATTTCAATTGCGAGGGCACTGGTCCGTGAGCCGCTGGTTATTCTTGCTGATGAACCTACCGGAAACCTCGACCCCGATACTTCACTGGAAATCCTTGAATATCTGAAAAGGATTAACCAGAAGGGTATGATTGTACTTATCTGCACCCATGATTATGAACTGGTTCGGCACTCCCCGTTCAGGACCTTGCAAATTACCGGACTGAACCTTGTGGAAGCCACCATTGAACCATCAAACACCGGATTCAGACCAGCCACACTTGCCCAGTCTTGATCTGCTTTCGGGAAGTAAATGAATAAACTCCGGCATCAGATTTTCCCCTTCGGCTCGATATGACATGAATCGAACAAAACAGAGAACTATCTTTAAATTCAGCCTGGAATCCAGACCGCATACAGCGGCATTTTATACAGAATCAATGGTTAGCAGCTGCTGACGTCATTTATGGCTCTCGACTATACAACCCTGAACCTGCTCCGTTAGAATCATCCGGCCTGGCGTCTTTTGTGCGCACAGCATGCGCCGCTGGTTGCCGGTTTTCTGCACAGGGTGTTCATTGCGCCCAATGTGCGGATTCTCTCTCAGGCTGATCTGGTCGAGGCGCTGGAAGATGAACTGTTTGCCTTGCGTCAACAGCTTGGTGCCGATCAGTTTCCGGGTACAGCGCAAAACTACCTTAACGATTGGGCTGAAAACGACAAGGGATGGCTGCGTAAATTTTATCCGGACGGGACGGATGAACCTCATTTTGACCTGACTGCGTCAACCGAAAAGGCTCTGGCCTGGCTCGAGGGTTTGAGCGAACGTGCTTTTGTCGGCACAGAGTCGCGACTTCTTACCTTGTTTGAACTCTTGCGTCAGATGAGCATGGGAAGCCAGGCCGATCCTGAAGTCCGGATTGCGGAACTGCAAAAGCGCCGTGACGATATTGATGCGGAAATCGTCAGTATTCTTGCCTGGGAGATATCGCTTCTCGATGATACCGGACTGAAGGATCGGTTCCAGCAGTTTCTGCAATTGGCACGTGAATTGTTAACCGATTTTCGTGAGGTGGAGCATAACTTTCGCACTCTCGATCGCCGGGTGCGTGAGCGTATTGCCCTCTGGGAGGGATCCAAAGGGGCACTGCTTGAAGAGATCATGGGCGAACGTGATGCCAGCGCTGATTCGAATCAGGGAAAAAGTTTCCGGGCATTCTGGGATTTTCTTATGTCACAGTCCCGTCAGGAGGAGTTGAGCCTGCTTCTGGAAGAGGTACTGGTTTTGCCACCGATCATCACGATGCGGCCCGACAACCGTCTGCGGCGCGTTCACTATGACTGGCTGGAGGCCGGAGAGCATACACAGCGAACGGTGGCCAGACTTTCAGAGCAGTTACGACGCTTTCTTGATGACAAGGCGTGGCTCGAAAATCGTCGCATCATGGATATCCTGCATGAGATCGAAACCCATGCCATTGATTTGCGCGATGATCTCCCTTCAGGCAGCTTTATGCTTCTTGAAGGTTCCGCTGGGCTCATTGAACTTCCTTTCGAAAGAGCGCTTTATCGCCCTCCATTCAGACCATTGATTGCCGGTATTGCTCTTGATGAGGGGGATGCTGAGATTGATACCGCAATTCTGTACGCACAGGTGGTGGTCGACCGCGCTGAGCTGTTGAGAAATATTTGTCTGGAACTTCAGATGCGCAGCCAGGTCACTCTCGGGGAGGTGGTCGCGCGTCATCCTCTCCATAACGGACTGGCCGAGCTGGTTGAATGTCAAAGAAAGTACTCTTTGCGATCAGTTGCGCCTGAATGAGTGGGGTAATCAAATCCGGTTGGAACAGGAACATGTTGGTTTTGACTGCCTGGTCAAAGCTTTAGGGATGCTTTGACCGATATTTCGGCAATGTCAGCAATCACCAGTGCCGACCAGGCAATATCACTTCACGGTAACCTGCATTGTATAACTTGCATTTCCTCTTGTTCCACCGACAATAATTCGGTACTCACCTGTTTTGGAAAGAGAACCTTGCCATTTCGTAAGATCTTTTCCTTCCTCAGTGCCGGGAATTGCATGTTTTGCATTGGGCTCGAAAACAGAAAATACGGCATTTTCTTCAAGCGCAGAAACATTGACAGACATAGTCTGCCCTGCATTAACCTTGATGAGGTAGATATCCCTGTCGCCTCTGACCATATCACCGGTGACAGTCGCACTGTTTTTCCCGATGGCGAAATGAAGAGGTTTCTTGAAATCCTTTGCAAGCACGCTCTGTGCCTGACATAGCCAAGTTAGAACAGCAATAAAGAGGGTAACGTTTCTTATCTGTTTTAATGAGTTACTACGTGTGAATTTGCTCCACATGATCGGCAATTGTATTGGTATCAGTGATTCTTTTAAGAAATTTCCTTACAGCAAGAACAAAGGCTTCTGGCTTTTCTTCTTGAGGAAGATGCCCGCAATCGGGCACGATGACCAATTCTGCATATGGCAGTTCACCGGCAAGACGGATACTCTCCTCCTTTTTTACCATGTTGTCGTCTTCACCCGTAATGACGAGAGACGGATGTGACATGGTTTTAACCCGTTCATCCAGTCTGAGATGATGCGTCTCGCTAAAAAGCTCCCAGAAGGCTCTCGCCCAGTCACCAACCATCAGGTCCCTGCGAAACGCGTCCAGAACCTCGTTTCCAAGCCGTTCCTTGTTGTGCCACATAGCACGAATAAGAGGGTCAAAAAGCCTGGTGATCATTAACTTCATTACTCGGGAAAAGAGTGGGCCCATGGCTTTCATTGCAGGCTTTATGATCGCTGGTATCTCGCTGGTAGCATAGCCGCTGTATATCATGGCATCGACAAGTACCACTCCTTCAACACTTTCCGGGTGTCGCAACGCAGTCAGCATTGCTATTGTGCCGCCCGTTGAATTACCAGCAAGCACCGCTTTGCCGAAACCAAGTTTATTCATCAGTTCTATAACCAGGTCACACTGGGCTTCAGGAGTGTAACTGACCTTCGTACCTTTTGAGGGAAGAGGGCGAGAGGTTTGACCAAAAGCGGGGCGGTCGAATGCAATGACCGTTGCGTTTTCCGCCAGTCGGTCAAAAACGAGCCGCCATGATCTGAGGCTCAGAAAACTGCCGTGCAGGAGCACAACGAGAGGTTTGCCGCTGCCGGCAAGCCGGTAATGAACATTGAATCCATTAACCTCAATAAAGCTGCTTTCTGTTTTTCCTGCCATTATCGCTTACCTGGTTTTTTCCTGTTTATGGGCACAAACCTCACTTTCCGCAATTATGCAACATTCCATCCTGCATGCGAAGGCATCGGTCAGACATCGATGCATACTCTTCGTTGTGGGTGACGATGACAAAAGAGGTTCGGCGTTCCTTGCTCAGTCTGGCCATAAGTTCATAAAGTATACGGCTGTTATTGCTGTCGAGGTTGCCGCTCGGTTCATCGGCAAGGACCAGTTTAGGGTTATTCATCAAGGCCCGGGCAATGGCGACCCGTTGCTGTTCTCCGCCTGAAAGCTCTGAAGGAAGGTGCTCAAAACGCTCGCTGAGTCCGAGTCCGGCAAGGAGTTCCCCTGCATGTTTTTTTGCAGGCTGGAGTTTTCCTGTGGCGATAAATTCAGGCATTGCCACATTTTCAATGGCGGTAAAGTCAGAAAGCAGGTGGTGGAACTGAAAAACGAAGCCTATTTTCCGGTTCCGGAATTTCGCGAGTGCTTTCTGAGAGAGAGAGTATTTTTTATTTATGAAGAGGAGTTCTCCGTCAAAACGGATTTCTCCTCCGTCCGGCGTATCAAGGGTGCCGAGCATGTTCAGCAAAGTCGTTTTTCCGCTGCCCGACGCTCCTATGACCGTCACCATTTCACCTTCACCGAGCGTGAGGTTTATTTCCCTGAGGATTGGTATGGTTCGTTGGCCCGGCAGGGTATAGGATTTACTGATGTTTATTGCTTCGAGCATATTGTCTTAAGGTCTTGTTTGGCCGTTACCCTCGATAATCCATTTGTAGGTAGTGAGTTCTTTCAATGCCATTGGACCTCTCGCATGGAGTTTTTGTGTGCTGATACCGATTTCTGCCCCAAGTCCGAACTGGGCGCCATCGGTGAATGCCGTTGAGGCGTTTGCATAGACAACAGCAGCATCAACTCTTTTTAAAAAACACTCTTTTGTCTCCCGATCTTCTGCTATAATTGCCTCACTGTGACGGGAACTGTAGTGTGCTATATGCTCAAGCGCCTCTTCAAGTGATGCAACGGTTTTTATCGACATTTGCAAAGAGAGAAATTCAGTGCCGAAGTGCTCCGGTTCTGCACGATGAAGCAGTGCATCAGGGTAGGACCCTTGCAGTTTCAGATAAGCTGTTTCATCAGCAAAGAGCACAACCTTTTTTTCCCTAAGAGGCCTCAGAAGAATTGCAAGATCATCAAGACGCTCCTGGTGAATAACCAGGGTGTCCAGCGCATTGCAGACACTCGGCCGGCGGGTTTTTGCGTTGAAGATAATCTTTTGACCAAGGTCCAGGTCGCCGCTTTTATCGAAATAGGTATGCACAATACCTGCTCCCGTTTCAATAACGGGAACCTTTGAGTTATTACGGACAAAGTCAATAAGTTTCTGACTGCCCCGGGGAATGATCATGTCTATAAAACCGACCGCATTGAGCATAAGGGCAGCAGCCTCCCGTTCAGCTGGCAAAAGGTAAAGCGTATCGGGATTGATAGAATGCTTCTTCAGAATCGTATGGATGAGATCAGCAATGGCTATGTTTGAATACATGGCGTCACTTCCGCCCTTCAGAACAGTGGCATTTCCGGATTTAAGACAGAGCGCAAAGACATCAAAGGTTACGTTGGGCCTGGCTTCATAGATGATGCCTATCACCCCTATCGGTACGGTGACTTTTTTCAGGTCAAGACCATTCGGGAGGGTGCGCTTTTCAAGGAGAAGATCAAGAGGTGAAGGAAGTTTGGCGACATTACGGATGTCTTCTGCAATTGCCTCCAGACGAGAGGCGTTCAGAAGAAGCCTGTCGTACATCGGATCTGTCTTATCCATACGATCCAGATCTTTCCTGTTTGCCTGGAGTATGAGTTCCTGGTGCATAGGGATGCTTTCGGCAAGGTCAAGCAGTAAGCTGTTGATTGCGGCATCGCTGAGTGTCACGATCTCCCTGCTTGCCTGCTGGACAGCTTTGAGTTGTTGCGTAATGGTTTCCTGCATGGTTTTTCCTCTGGGCTCAGGGTGTTATATAAAGATAATCGTAGCGAATTAAAGGCTTATGGCCTTTTTGTCCTATAATCGAGAGTGTTTTTTCCGAGCTGTATTGTGCCATCCCGTAACCGATTGCCTGGCCCTCGCTCGAGCAGACTTTAATAATATCGCCTTTGAAGAATATCCCTTCAACTGATTCAATCCCAATTGGAAGGAGGCTGTTTGCCTGTTCATCGCTGACAAGAGCCTTCTCAGCTCCTTTGTTGATGGTGACTGCCCCTTTTTCAAGACCTTCGCTGTTGGCAATCCAGCGTTTTGGGCCATGGGTCGTTTTTTGCGGCAGAAATTTTGTGCCGGTTTTTGTTCCGCCAAGAATTGAAAGCAGAATATCCGGGGTACGCCCATTGGCGATATGAACAGTGATTCCAAGCCTTGAGAGTTTCTGGGCAATATGGCATTTGGTCAACATGCCACCTCTTCCAAATTCTGATTTTCCCGGATGGATATATTGATGGAAATGTTTTGTTGACGGATCGATTTCCGGGATGATCGCTCCATCTCCAGCCTTAAGGTCAAACAGACCGTCAACATGCGAAAGAATAATATAGCCTTCAACATCCATCATTGAGGCAATGAGACCGGAGAGTTCATCATTATCGGTAAACATGAGCTCTGTAACTGATACCGCGTCGTTTTCATTGACAACGGGGATGATGCTCTGCTGCAGAAGGGCAGTAAAGCATGTCTGCATGTTGAGATAGTGCTGCCGATCCCGAAAATCGCCTTTTGTGACGAGAATCTGCGCGGTGATAAGGTTGTGCTTCAGAAAGAGTTCATTATAGGTACTGATCAGTTTTATCTGTCCTGTTGATGCAAGTATCTGGCGCGCTGCCACAGGAGTGAGAATGCCGGATGGTTTTATAATAGATCGACCGGCACTGACAGCGCCCGAAGAAACGAGAATGATCTGAATTCCCTTTTTCTGAAGTTGTGCTATCTGTGCGGTAAGGCTGTCGAGAATTTCAAGATCAAGCTTTCCGTTTTTACCGGTAATGACATTCGAACCGACTTTTACGACAATTTTTTTATAGATAGGATATGGATTTTTCATACTTATTGAACGTGTTCCTGACTGAAATGCAACCCCGCCACTCCAATAATGATAAGCAGCAGGGAAATGATTTTGATGGCACTGATACTCTCTCCGAACCATAAAACGCCGATGACGGTTATAATGGCGGTTCCGAGTGCTGACCAGATGGCATAGGTCAACGCGATGGGCAGTACCCTGAGCGTTAACGAAAGAAAGGTAAAGCTCAGTCCGTAAAAAAAGAAAATAAAAAGTGTTGGCGCAAGTTTAGTGAATCCGTTGGACATTTTCATGCTGGTTGTGCCGGATACTTCAAACAGGATTGCCATAATCAGATAAAGCCAGTGCATGGTTAACAGCGGAGAAAAAGGTTAAAAGAAGCCTGTCGAGACCTGTTCATGTTATATGACCCGGATACTGTTCAAAACGCTCATTGCTCAATGAAGAGTTGTTTTGTGTTCAACTGAAAAGATATGCATATTTATTGCCGTATAAGTTATTTTTACGGTCGAGAATATGAGTGCCTTCCTGCATTGTTTTCCTGTTGCACCGAACCGTTTCCTTTACAGTATTGCCGGATTTAGAGGATATTAACTTCTGGATTGTAACCGATGGTATTGATGAGTCTGATTGATATTGCCCTGCCGTTGAAGAATCCGGTACTGCAGTTTTCGCTGATACTGTTAATTATTCTTTTTGCCCCGGTTCTTTTTAACCGGCTGAAAATTCCGAGTTTGATCAGTCTTATTATTGCCGGGGCAGTGATCGGTCCACATGGGTTGAATCTGATGCTTCGTGACAGCAGTATTATTCTGTTTGGAACAGTCGGGTTGCTCTATATCATGTTTCTTGCCGGGCTGGAAATTGATGTCGAAGATTTCCGTAAAAACAGTAGAACCAGTATTCTTTTCGGTCTCTATACCTTCACCATCTCGATTGTTCTCGGTGTTCTTGTAGGTCTCTATATTCTTGATTTTTCGCTGTTTTCATCTATTCTTATCGGCAGTATTTTTGCCTCACATACACTTATAGTTTACCCGGTCGTCAGCAAGCTCGGTATATCCACGAACAAGGCAGTCACTGTTGCCATCGGCGGAACCATAATCACTGATACCCTTGCGCTGCTGGTGCTCGCTGTTATTACCGGAATGTCCTCAGGGGAGGTGATGACCGGATTCTGGTTAAGGCTTTTTATTGGTATAACGCTTTTCGGTCTGATTGTTCTGCTGCTTTTTCCAGTGATAGCCCGCTGGTTTTTCAAACGCTTCGATGACAGTGTGCTCCAGTATCTCTTTGTTCTGGCGCTGGTTTTTTTTGGCGGTTTTCTTGCGGAAGCTGCAGGTGTTGAGGCCATTATCGGTGCATTTCTCAGCGGTCTGGCCCTGAACCGTCTGATTCCCCGCACATCACCGCTCATGAACAGAGTCAAGTTTGTAGGCAATGCCCTGTTTATTCCATTTTTTTTGATTGGCGTCGGGATGCTTATCGATGTCCGGGCTTTTTTCAAAGATTATAACACCATAAAGGTTGCTGTAGTTATAACGGTTGCTGCTTCATTGGCAAAATATCTTTCAGCCTGGATTACACAGAAGCTTTTCGGGTATTCGCTTGACGAGCGCAGGCTGATTTTTGGACTGATAAGCGCTCATGCGGCATTGGCTCTTGCAACGGTACTGATTGGCTATAACATTATTACCGGTTATACCCTTAAAGGTGATCCTGTCAGACTGCTTGATGAGAGTGTATTGAACGGCACTATCCTTTTTATTCTGATAACCTGCACCCTGGCAACAATTGTCGGAGAGAAAGGTGCGCAGAATATTGCTCTTGCCGATACCGTTGATGAAGTTCCGCCGTCCGGTTTCGCCGGCACAGAAGAACGGATATTGATTCCCATGAACGACATCAGCACGGTTGATGAGCTGGTCAATCTCAGCGTAACTGTAAAATCGTTTAAAGACAATAATGGTATTTATGCTCTTCATGTAGCTGACAACAGCATGAGTGACGATGCTGCAGAAAAGCATGGACGAAAACTTCTTGAAAAAGCAGCGGTCGCTGCATCGGCTATTGATTACGACCTTACACAGTTGATTCGATATGACAGTGATGTTGTTAACGGTATTACCGGTGTGATTAGAGAGCAGAAAATCTCGGACCTTATTTTAGGGTTACATCAGCAAAGCATTCTTACCGATTCATTTCTCGGCAGTGCATCCGAAAACATTCTTGGCAGATGTAATATCACGACCTTTATTTATAAACCGGTTCAACCCCTGGCTACTATAAAGCGGACCATGGTCGTTATACCTGCGGGCGCTGAAAATGAAATCGGCTTTGAACACTGGATGAAGAAGGTGATCAATATCATAAGAAATACGGGATCAAAACTGGTGGTTTATGCCACAAAACAAACTCATGCCCATCTGAAGGAAAGATACTCACAAAGTCTTTCCAATACTGAATACAAGGTTTTCAAGGATTGGGATGATTTTCTCGTGCTTTCGAGGGAGATAAGAAATGATGATAATCTCATTGTTGTGATGAGCCGAAAAAATCATCTTTCCTATCATGGAAAAATGGCAAAGATGCCTGCCTATCTTAACAAGTATTTTCAGAAAAACAGTTTTATTCTGGTGTATCCTGTTCAGATTGCTATAAAGGATGATATCACTGAGGAGTCAACAGTTCTGTCGGTTAAAAAAAATCATGTAAGGTTTGGTGGAATTGTAAAGCTTCTTGAAAAAATGTACAAAAGAAAGTAGCACGACTCTTTTGGTGAGCAGAAACATGTCTGCGCCTTTTTTTAGACTTTGGAAATTTCACAGGGCTTCATATTATCCGGTCATAAAGGTCGGGCAACTTTTAAACTGTTTCAAAGGTTCCTGAAAGAAAAATTAACGTAGTGAATTTATGATATTACCGATCAATATTTATAGCGACGATATACTTCGAAAGAAAGCCAAACCACTGAAGGGCATAGATAGCGGTATTGAAGAGCTGGTTACCTTTATGTTTGAGACCATGCACAATGCTTCGGGAATTGGTTTGGCAGCACCTCAGGTCGGACATTCAGTTCGGCTTGTTGTTCTGGATATTTCCGGCTTGACCAATTACTTAGACGCAAAGCCGATGGTCGTGATCAATCCCCATATTCTTTCTGTCAGGGGTTACAACGACATGGAAGAGGGATGTTTAAGTCTTCCTGGAGTTAAGGGGGATGTTGAACGGCCGGCCGCTATTACCTTGAAATACCGTGATGAGCATTTTGAAGAGATAACAGGTGAGTTTTCCGGTATGTACGCACGGGTGCTGCAGCATGAAATAGATCATCTTAACGGCACTCTCTTTGTCGACAGGATGGAGAAACGCGACCGTAGAAAAATCCAGAACGTGCTGGATGCTTTTACTTCAGGCGGTGTGACTGCTGCGTACCCGATTTCGCGTGAACCTCTTACAGCTTAATATTTTAGAGTGCCATGCGGATTATTTTTATGGGAACGCCCGAGTTTGCAGTTCCATCTTTAAAGGCTATTGCAGCAGAAAATAATGATTTTGAGCTGGTTCTGGTTGTCACTGGATCCGATAAACCTCGCAGAAGCAAGCATGCTGAGCCCGAACCTTCTCCTGTAAAACAGGCTGCGATCTCTCTTGGGCTTACGGTTTATGAAACTGATGATGTCAATAGTCAGGAGTTTGCTGACATAGTCGCAGCCGAGAAAGCAGATGTCATTGTTGTTGCTGCTTTCCGTATTCTGCCGGCTGCGGTGTTTGAAAAGGCGGCTCTTGGAGCGTTTAACCTTCATGCATCATTGCTTCCGGCCTACCGGGGAGCTGCTCCGATTAATTGGGCCATTATCAATGGTGACCGGGAAACCGGTGTTACGACATTTTTTCTCCAACAGCGCGTCGACACAGGCAATATCATTCTTCAGGAAAAAATGCTTATCGATTCTGTTGAAAATGCGACTGATCTTGCCTTCCGCCTATCAAATCTCGGCGCTCGCGTTGTTGTCGAAACGCTTCACTTGATTGCTTCACACAAAGCAGCGGTATCAGCTCAGGATGAAGCGCTTGTTTCAAGAGCCCCCAAGCTTACCCGCGACAATACTCGTATTGAATGGTCTCAACCGGTCAAGAACGTTAATGATTTTATCAGGGGTCTTGCCACGAAACCGACGGCATGGACAACCTTCAGCGGTAAAACTATGAAGATCTTCAAGGCTTCTTCCTGCTCACCTTTTCTTGACAAAGCGCCGGCCTCTCCCGGAACGGTTTTTGTCGACAGCGGTAAACTCTACGCATCATGTTCCGACGGCTGGCTTGAACTGCTGTCGCTTCAGCTCGAAGGCCGCAAACCTATGGACGCAGCTGATTTTCTCAGGGGCTTACGTCATGATAGCCAGCAGCAGCTTTTTGTATAGCGACTCTTCCATACCACAATCGTATTAATTGATTATATTCCTCACCTTGAATTTTTATCAGAATCTAACGCTTATTTTATGGCATTGTCCAGTACAGAAGTTAACCGCCTGAGGAACTTCTGCATTATCGCACATATTGATCATGGAAAATCCACACTGGCCGACCGCCTGCTGGAAGTAACGCATACCCTTGACCGCACACAGATGGCTTCCGCACAGGTTCTTGATGATATGGATCTCGAACGGGAGCGTGGCATTACTATAAAGAGCCATGCAGTCCAGATGAAGTACAAAGCTGCTGATGGTCTTCTGTATACCTTAAACCTCATCGATACTCCCGGTCACGTTGACTTCAGTTATGAAGTCTCCCGCTCCCTTGCCGCATGCGAAGGAGCACTTCTTATCGTTGATGCAACCCAGGGTGTTGAAGCTCAGACGATAGCCAATCTCTACCTTGCGATCGAGGCCGGGCTTGAAATTATACCGGTTATCAATAAAATTGATCTCCCATCATCCGATGTGGAGGGCGTTGCCCGCCAGATCATGGATCTTGTCGGTAATAAACGTGAGGATATCCTGCAGGTATCGGCCAAAGCCGGCCTTGGGATTACTGAACTCATGGAGGCCATTATTTCCCGGATCCCTGCTCCTGCCGACAACAATCATCTTCCTTTGAGGGCTCTGATTTTTGATTCGGTATTCGATTCCTATCGAGGAGTAGTGGTTTATCTTCGCATTGTGGAAGGTGCGCTTAAAAAGGGCGACAAGGTCAGGTTTTTTGCCAGCGACAAGGTTTTTCTTGCCGACGAAATAGGCGTCATGGGAATGAAGCGGCAGCCCAAAAATCTTCTGGAATCAGGCGATGTTGGGTATCTGATCTGCTCCATCAAGGATGTTAAGGATGCCAAGGTTGGCGACACGGTTACGCTTGTCGATGCCCCGGCAAAAGAGCGCCTTGCAGGCTACAAGGAGGTCAAGCCAATGGTCTTCAGTGGGCTCTATCCGATTAACTCGAATGAATTTGAGGATCTTCGCGAATCGCTTGAAAAGCTTGCCCTGAACGATGCCTCATTAGTTTATACCCCTGAAACATCAGTTGCTCTCGGTTTCGGATTCAGATGTGGATTTCTCGGGCTGCTCCATATGGAAATTGTTCAGGAACGTCTTGAGCGTGAATATGGCGTTAATATCATTACTACGGTTCCAAACGTGGAGTATCGCGTTGTCTTGACCAACTCTGAAGTTGTAATTGTCGACAACCCGTCCAAGATGCCCAACACGACAAGGATAAATCTTGTTGAAGAACCCTATGTCAGCATGCAGATTATTACCCTGGCCGACTATATAGGGAATATCATGAAGCTTGGCATGGAGCGGCGCGGCGATTACAAAACGACTGATTATCTCGATACCAAAAGGGTGATCATGCATTTTGATTTTCCTCTGGCAGAAATTGTGTTTGATTTTCATGACAGGCTCAAATCCATTTCAAAAGGCTATGCCTCTATGGATTATGAGTACATAGGCTACCGCGAGTCCGATCTGGTGAAACTTGATGTGCTGTTGAACGGTGAGGCGGTCGATGCACTCTCGATAGTCGTTCACCACTCGAAAGCTTATGACTGGGGCAAAAAGCTTTGCCTGAAATTAAAAGGTATTATACCCAAGCAGATGTATGAGGTCGCTATCCAGGCAGCCATCGGCAGCAAGATAATTTCGCGCGAAACCATATCAGCGATGAGGAAAAACGTGCTGGCGAAATGCTATGGCGGCGATATCAGTCGAAAGCGCAAACTGCTTGAAAAACAGAAAGAGGGTAAAAAACGCATGAAACAGGTCGGCAGGGTAGAGGTGCCGCAGGAAGCCTTCCTTGCCTTATTGAATATTGACGAATAGGCTAAAAGATCCCACAGGTTGGCAAATTTATTTTAAATAAATAAAACTCTATGTCATTGAATATTCAAAAAGGGAACCCGGGAAAAAAACATTCGAGGGAGTGGTTTGACGCTCTTGTTATAGCGGCTATATTTGCAACTATTCTTCGCGTTTTTATCGTTGAGTCATACCGTATTCCTACAGGATCGATGGAAAGTACTCTGCTTGCCGGAGATTTTCTTTTTGTCAACAAGTACGTCTATGGACCAAAAATACCCTTTACCGAGATTCGGTTGCCGGGAGTTAGAAATGTTGACAGAGGCGATATTATTGTGTTCAAGTTTCCCAAAGATCGCTCTTTGAACTATATCAAGCGATGTGTCGCTCTCAGTGGCGATACCCTCGAAATTCATGCTCAAAAGCTCTCTATTAATAAAAAACCTGTACCTCTACCGCCACATGCCCAGTTTATCGGGACCCGTATGGCTGCCGGAGATGGGGATTATATGATTTTTCCCCAGTATTCAGATTTCAACAAGGATAATTACGGACCAATACGTATTCCTCGCAAAGGAGATGTTGTGCGATTGACCACTGCAACCTATCCGCTCTACAGTTCGCTCATTGCAGATGAAGGACATGATGTGAGTTTACAGGGGAGAACGGTTTTTATAGATGGCTCTCCTGCCGAGAAATATACTATCCAGTCAAACTACTATTTCGCGATGGGTGACAATCGGGATAACAGTCTTGACAGCCGTTTCTGGGGCTTTTTGCCCGAAAAAGATATTGTCGGCCAGGCACTTATGGTTTACTGGTCATGGAATCCAGACCTGTCACTCTTCACCGATTTCGTGAGTAAACTCAGTTCGATCCGGTTACAGCGTACCGGTTTAATGGTTCATTGAACAAGGCTCTTCTCTGCGATAATTTTTTCGCAAAGAGCATTTGTTGACGACATTAAGTCAGCGTTGCTGAAAAGAAGCTGTTGAAGATGTGGAGTCGGTATTTCGAGAGTATTGATGGTCATGGAATGATTCGCAACCTGGCCTCTGTTTTCAGGCATTGCGGCCTTTGTAAATTCGATCTCGTTGAGAGTGACGGAGTTAAGAATCCAGCCGGTTTTCAGGGATTTGATGTGTATATGCCATCTATTGCCGGTTGCTCTCTGGACCGACAATGAAAGGCTTTTTTTGAAATCTGCATTCAGATAGATATTCGTCGAGAGATAAAGCAAAAGGTATCCGGCAGGAAAAAGAATGCCAGGTGAGAGCATAAAGGCTTTCAGCCAGTTTATAACAAATTTTTTTTTACGCAATTTAATAGGCATGCTTACTCATAGCTTTCGGCTGTTTCCCCTCAGAGTGATGCAGGTTATCTTTTTTACTATACGAAATATTTTTTTTATTACGCTGTAGCAATAACTAATCAGTTTTCTTTTTATGCCATTACATCAACGGCATGCGCCATATCTTCTCAAACCGCTTTTCAAAGAGGTTCATGCTGACACAGAAACCCCTGTTTCAGTATATCTCAAACTTAAGCGGCCGTTCTCATGCCTGCTCGAATCGGTTGAGGGAGAGGAGCTTCTTGCCCGGTTTTCCTATATCGCCATAGACCCGGTCGCTATTCTCAAAGGCTCCGTGGACGGTTCTGCAGATATCGAAATTCTTGATTCGAAATTCCACGATCTTGGAAAAATCGCCGGAGAGGAAAAAAATCTTCGTATAAAGATTGACCGGTGTATTGCTGCGTTTGATACTGAAGAGATACCGAGGAAAAAGAACGGTGCACCCCAGATGATTACATCGGGTGTTTTTGGCTATTTTGGATACGATGCCATGCACCTTATCGAAAGAATTCCAAAACCGGAACTGCCCGATCCGGCAGAGATGCCCGACATTTTTCTTCTCTTCTGTGATACGCTTGTCGTATTCGATAATATTCTACGCAAGGTATTTATCGTCTCCAATTACCTTGACGATTCTGATAAGCCGGATGCTTTAAGGAAAATAGAGCTGATTGCCGAACAGATGTTCCGGCCTTTGCAGCGTGAAGAGATCGTGTTTCAACCTGAACGCCCTGAGCAGGTAGTTTCCAATACTCTGAGAGAAGAGTATTTACAGAAAGTTGGAAAGGCTAAAGAGTACATTTTAGCGGGAGATATTTTTCAGGTACAGATTTCACAACGCCTCCGCAGACCCTTGAATACCCGTGCTTTTGATGTCTACCGGATGCTGAGAACCATCAACCCTTCCCCCTACCTCTATTACTTTGATTTAAAGGAGTTCGAAATTGTCGGTTCATCGCCCGAATTGCTTGTAAAAGTTGAGCGTGACAGTGCAGGACGGCGGATGGTAGATACCCGTCCTATTGCCGGCACAAGACATCGCGGCATCAGTTTTGAAGAAGATGAACGTATTGCCAGAGAACTCCTTTCTGATGAAAAAGAGCTGGCGGAGCATCTCATGCTTATTGATCTAAGCAGAAACGATATTGGCAGAATAGCTAAAATCGGAACTGTCGAAACCAATGAGATGATGGTGGTTGAAAAGTATTCGCATGTCATGCATATTGTCAGCAATGTGCGCGGTGAACTTCGCGACGATCTGGGAACTATGGATGCCTTTTGGTCATGTTTTCCTGCCGGCACTCTTACCGGTGCTCCAAAGGTCAGGGCTATGGAGATCATTTATGAGCTTGAAAAGGAAAAACGTGGATTGTACGGTGGTGCCGTTGGATTTCTTGATTTCAAAGGGAACCTTAAGACGGCTATCGCCATTAGAACTATGGTTATTGAGGATGCAACCATATATTTCCAGGCCGCAGGCGGTATTGTTGCCGATTCAAAGCCCGAGGCGGAGTATGAAGAGACAATGAATAAAATGAAGGCTGGTATAACTGCCGTTGAAAATATTGAGGCTTTATCGTAACTGAAAAAAAAATAAATCCTGAAATATCCGATGAGCAAGAATCAAAAGTTATGGAAATACCTGCTTCTTGTCTTTGCAGGGATTATCGTTGGAGCACTTGTTTTTTCCAATGTTGAGTTCAATGTTTCTGTCAATGGCCCGAACCTCTCCGGCAGGCCGAATTTTGCCACGGCAAAGAGCACTATTGAAAATTATCCAATTCAGTCACTCAAAAGCTTCAACGATGCATTCGTTCAGATCGCAGAATCTGCGACCCCTTCGGTCGTGACGATTTTTACCGAAAAAAAAGTGGTCGAGAGAGGGATTAGTCCCATGGACTTTTTTGGACGTCCTTTTGAAGATTTTTTCGGTCATTCATTCGATGATTTTTTTGACAAGCCTGAAAGTGGCTCGCATGGTGGTCATTCAGGCGTTCAGCACGGCCTCGGATCGGGGGTAATCGTGACAGGTGATGGCTATATTCTAACCAATAATCATGTTGTTGATGATGCTGATGCAGTCTATATCCGCACGTTTGACAACAGGAAAATTAATGCCAAGGTTATCGGCAAGGACCCAAAAACTGATATTGCGGTTATCAAGGTTAACGCCAAAGGTCTTAAACCAATTATTATTGGCGACAGTGATAAACTCAGGGTTGCTGAATGGGTTCTTGCCATTGGAAGCCCCCTTGGTGAAAATTTTGCCAGGACCGTGACGCAGGGTATCGTGAGCGCCAAAGGCCGGGCAAATGTCGGACTTGCTGATTATGAGGATTTCATTCAGACCGATGCGGCTATAAATCCCGGCAATTCCGGAGGCGCTCTTGTCAATATCAATGGAGAGCTTGTCGGCATCAATACGGCAATAGCAAGTCGCACCGGAGGATTTGAGGGAATAGGTTTTGCCGTGCCTTCAAATATGGCCAAAAAGGTTCTGACATCACTCATCACTACCGGCAAGGTTTCTCGGGGCTATCTCGGTGTAAGTATTCAGGATATTGATGAAAATCTTGCAAAAGCCATGCATCTGAAGGTGGATGAAGGGGTGCTCGTTGGAACGGTTGTTGATGGCAGTCCTGCTGCAAAAGCCGGCATAAAAACCGGTGATGTTATTCTTGATTTTAATGGAGCTAAGGTTACCAGCAGCGTTGCGCTTCGCAATGTCATTGCCAGCCAGTCACCCGGGACTACGGTGAAAATCAGGGTGCAGAGGGAGGGTGTTATCAGGCTGTTCAACATTCGTCTTGAAGAACAGACTGGCAAGGAAATTGCATCACAATCAAAGGGAGATGCAAAAGTAACCACTGCTCTTGGCTTCAAAGCTGAAGAGCTTACTGCCGAGACGGCTCAAAAGCTGAACAGAAAGCCTGGTGCCGGTAAAGTGATCGTTACGGCAATTTCTTCATCTTCAAACGCTTATCAGGCAGGCTTGAGGCGTGGTGATATCATTCTTACTGTAAACCGCCAGACTGTAACCTCGTTTGCTCAGTACACCGCCCTTGTAAATACCGTAAAAAGTGGTGATCTTTTGTTTCTTCTCATTGACCGCGGTGGAAGTAAAATCTATTTCGCGTTTAATGTGTAAAGTTTTTTTTGCCTGAAGGATTAAGAGTTGTACATTACTTTGAAGTAAAGTCAGCAGCGGGCAGCTGACTTTACTTTTTTTTGTTTGCAATCCTCTCCGATTGTGTGGCAAGTAGCTCTTATCGGGTTGCTTCTTTTTTTAACAAAAACAGTACTAGAGATGACTGACAGAATTTACCTGACCAATGATGGCTATAACCGGCTGAAAGAGGAGCTCTATGTGCTGGTTCATGAAACCAGAAGGGAAGTTCTGGAAAAAATAGCTGAAGCAAGAGCTCATGGTGATCTCAGCGAAAATGCAGAATACGATGCGGCGCGAGAGGAACAGTCACATACCGAAGCACGCATTGCCGAGCTTGAAAATAAGCTTGCAGCAGCTACGATTCTTGATCCGAAGCACATCAAGACCGATAAGGTTTATATTCTGACCTCTGTAAAACTTCGCAATCTTGATGATCCGAGTGAGATCATTGAATATACCCTTGTCTCCTCTGAAGAGGCAGATACCGATTTAGGCAAGATTTCAGTTCGTTCTCCAGTCGGAAGGGCGCTGATAGGAAAAGAGCCTGGAGATAAAGTTTCAATCGCAGTACCTAAAGGTGAACTGCATTATGAGATACTTGAGATTTTTGTCAAATAGCATTTTCATTTTTTCGGAATATTAAAAAAGCTTATCGATGCCCCACACTTCCTGCCCGGGAGTCTGGGGCTATGTCATTTCCCCCATTTTATCAGAGATTCTGTCAGAACAAACCCGGGAACGCCGAGCCCCAGCTCGGCAACACTCCCTATCAAACTGAAAGGCTTCTTCTATCCTATATCTGCCTTTGTAGGATATTCAGAGTGATTCATTCGGTTATCTCTTTATCTCATGCCTCAGTCGACCTTGGAAAATATTTCAGCCTTGTATTATCCCTGTGATTCGTATATTTCCGACAGCAAAAAAGCGGGATTTGTTCCGCGTATGATACATAGGTGTGAGGTCAATTCGTATCTCATTATTGTGTAATGCGTTACAGTGCGCTTTTGAATTTCGTTAATAATGGTAACTCAAACCAGCTCTGCTATGGGAAAACGTCAAATTATCTATCGTAAGGACAGGATCGGAGGTAATCAGGGCCTGTTGAATCGCGAAATCAACCTGATAACCAACGAAGCAAGAGTATGGCATGGAACCATTATTGCTATTGGGGGTAACGAAGTTGAGCTTAAAGATGCTCGTTCAGGAAAACACCGGTTCAGTCTTGATCAGATTGACCGGATATATTGTGATGTTAAAACAGATTATTAGAAATGCGTAAAAAAATTGTTGTTGGCAACTGGAAAATGAATAATACTGTAGCCGAATCGGTAACCCTTGCTACAGATGTTATCGAAGCGCTTGGTGAGGGATTTTCAGGCTGTGATGTCGGCCTTGCACCGACCTATCTTGCCTTGGATGCAGTAGGGCAGCTCCTTGAAGGCAGTGATGTTCAGCTTGTGGCACAGAACTGCCATTATGAAAATGACGGAGCTTTTACCGGAGAGGTTTCTGTCAGAATGATCAATGCAATCGGCTGCTCCTATGTCATTATCGGTCACTCGGAACGCCGTCAGTATTTTGGTGAGACCAATGTTACGGTAAATCTCCGTATAAAAAAAGCGCTGAGTGAAGGGCTTAAGGTTATCCTTTGTGTCGGTGAAACTCTCGAAGAGCGCGAATCAGGAGTGACCGAAACAGTGATTTCAACTCAGGTACGCGAAGGTTTGGCGGGCATCAGTCATATAGGTGCGATTGTCATTGCCTACGAACCGGTATGGGCTATCGGCACTGGAAAAACAGCATCCTCCGCTCAGGCAGAAGAGGTGCATCTCTTTATCCGTACGCTTATTGGTGAACTCTATGGTGAGCCAGCCTTCCGCCTTGTCCGTATTCAGTACGGTGGAAGCGTCAAGCCTTCCAACGCAGCAGAACTCTTTGCCATGCCGAATATTGACGGTGGTCTTATCGGAGGAGCCAGCCTCAATGCCGAAGATTTCGCCGCCATCATCCAAGCCGCCTCAATCTAATTCGTTTTCCCCAGGTACTGGACAGTGATCCTGCTCACTGTCCACTGCCCACTCGGCACTCAGCACTCAGAACTTTCTTTCGACTTTTTCATCGAACAGAAATCAGGCCCGCACATGGTGCAGAAATCCTGGTTTTTTCCCGTATGACCGCTCTGAGCCATGCTTTGTGAATGCACCTCACGGGTTTTTACCGGATCAAGCGATAGGTTAAACTGGTCTTCCCACGCAAAAGCATACCTTGCACGGCTCATAAGTTCGTCACGCAGCCATGCGACAGCATTTCCTTTTGCCAGGTCGGCGCCATGAGCTGCAACTTTATGGGCAATAACTCCTTCACGGACATCATTCCTGTCAGGCAGGCCCAGATGCTCTTTCGGGGTTACATAGCAGAGCATTGAACAGCCTTTGCTTGCTATCAGTGCACCGCCAATAGCTGAATTGATATGGTCATATCCTGCGGCAATGTCAGTAATCAGCGGTCCAAGGGTGTAAAATGGGGCTTCATGGCAGTATTCAAGCTGCTTCTCCATGTTTTCCTCAACCAGATTAAGAGGAACATGACCCGGGCCTTCAATCATCACCTGTACATCGTATTTCCATGCAACTGTTGTAAGTTCACCGAGTACCTTGAGTTCACCGAATTGCGCCTCATCATTGGCATCGACTATTGATCCCGGGCGCAGGGCATCACCCAGCGAAACGCCAATGTCGTAAGCTTGCAGTATCCTGCAGATATCTTCAAAATGAGTATAGAGAAAGTTTTCCTGCCTGTGGGCTTTGCACCACTTAGCCATAATCGAACCGCCCCTGGATACAATTCCGGTCAGGCGCTGTTCAGCAAAAGGGAGATGTTCCCGCAGGATGCCCGAATGAATGGTAAAGTAATCAACACCCTGTTCAGCCTGTTCAATAAGCGTGTCTCGATAAAGCTCCCAGGTCAGGTCCTCAGCCTGTCCTCCGGCTTTTTCAAGTGCCTGGTAGATTGGCACGGTCCCGATAGGTACCGGTGAGTTTCGCAGAATCCATTCGCGTGTTTTATGGATATTGCTTCCGGTACTGAGATCCATAACGGTATCAGCACCCCATTGGCACGACCATACGGCTTTTTCAACCTCTTCCTCTATTGATGAGCCGAGCGCAGAGTTGCCGATATTTGCATTGATCTTGACACGGAAATTTCTACCGATAATCATCGGCTCAAGTTCAGGGTGATTGATGTTTGCCGGAATAATAGCCCGGCCTCTGGCAATCTCGTCCCTGACAAATTCAGGAGTTATCGGCACACTCTTTCTGCCGCCTTTCGAAAACGATGTAATCCACCCTTCCAGTTGCTGGTTCTCTCGTATTGCAACATATTCCATTTCGGGAGTTACGATCCCTTTACGGGCAAAAAACATCTGGGTAATCCCTGAACCTTCTTTTGCTTTGCGTGGAGTTCGTGTTTCAGTACCCGATGCAGAAGAAAAGGTCGACGGGACGGTTTCTCTCTCGGTAAAAACCCATGTGTCACGAATTGGCGGGAGTCCTTTTTCAAGGTCAATAATGACTGACGGATCAGAATACGGCCCGCTGGTATCGTATAGAGGAAACGAAGAGAATTCCTGTCCGCGGCAGACATAGGTTCTGCTGAGTTTCAGTGTTCTCATGCCGACATCTATCGGATAAAGGGAGCCTTTGATAAAGGTCTTTTCTGATGAAATCCCGTAAATGCGATGCTCCGGGCAGGACGTGTTCTCAGTAGCGTAGGTCATAGAAGATGTTTAAACAAGCAGGCAGTGCAGGAGAACCGGGTTCATCTTTTCTTGCGTCAGCATTACCTGCATCAAGTTACAAGGGTTTACTCTCAGCTGTCATCTGTTGCAGCCCCTCGAGGCTCCAACAAGATTAAGCACCCCCAAGATGAGAATCTAACGGCACAATACTTAAATTCACCATATTTTACAAATAAGGGGTGACGCAAGGTGTTCGTTCCTTGATGCAGGCTTTTCAGTCAAAGGAAAATGATCATGAATGAGAGTGTGAAAAAAGTATCAGGAGAGGAACGGGTAGCCGGCGTGGTGGATAGGGTGACTTTTTTCAATGAATCTTCCGGCTTCAGTGTCTTGCGTCTTGTCGTAAAAGGGGAGCGTGACGCTGTGACGGTTGTAGGGTACGTTGCCGCCGTTACGACGGGGCAGCATGTTGAAGCTCTGGGGGGCTGGCAAAACGATAAAACATGGGGACTGCAATTCAAGGCAAGCCATCTGGCGGTTATATCTCCTGACACTCTTGAAGGGATCAGCAAATATCTCTCATCAGGCATGGTCAAAGGTATTGGCCCCCATCTGGCAAAGGTTCTTATCCACGCCTTTGGTCTGGAGGTTTTTAACATCATTGAGGATCATCCTGAAAGACTGCTTGAACTTCCCGGTATTGGCAGAAAGCGTATGGCACAGGTTGTTGCTGCATGGGCCGAGCAGAAGGCAGTAAAGGAGATTATTGTTTTTCTGCATTCCCATGGAGTAGGCACTGCACGTGCCGTTCGGATTTACAGGACCTATGGTGCCGATGCTGTTGCTATAGTGCGTAATAATCCATACCGCTTGACGCTTGATATACCGGGGATCGGATTCAAAACTGCCGATCAGATAGCGCTGAATATAGGTATGCCTTCAGATTCCCCCCTGAGAGCTCGGGCAGGCATTGCTCATGTTCTTCAGGAACTCTCATCGGAAGGGCATTGCCGTGTTCCTGAACCAAAGCTGGTTGAAGCTTTTGCAAGGCTTCTGAACATACCGGCGATACTTTTTGATGAGGCAATCAAGGCAGAACTCGCCATTGGCACTCTCGTTGCTGAGGAGGATCAGGGCGAACGAAGCTTTTATCTCAGACATCTTTTCAATGCAGAGAAGGGGGTTGCCTGCAGTATTGGCAGAATCCTGCAGGGCAGGCTTCCCTGGGGAACCATCGATCCGGCAGCAGCTATTGCGACGACGGAAAAACAATCAAAACTTGAACTCTCCGAATCGCAGCGCAATGCAGTATCGCTTGCCCTTACAAACAAGCTGATAATCATAACCGGTGGCCCGGGGGTCGGTAAAACAACCATCATCAATACCATCCTTAAAATTCTCGGCACTGGGAAACTGAAATTTGTTCTCTGTGCTCCGACCGGGAGGGCTGCAAAAAGACTGTCGGAAGCCACCGGCAGGGAAGCGAAAACCATTCACCGGCTTCTCGAGTTTGACCCATTTGCCCGCGACTTTAAGCGGGGCTCATCCTATCCTCTCGAAGCCGACGTTGTTATTGTCGATGAAGCATCCATGATAGATGTAGTGCTGATGAACCGCCTGCTCGGAGCCATTTCCGATCGTTCCGCTCTCATGTTTGCCGGAGACGTTGACCAGCTACCTCCAGTGGGGCCAGGATTTGTACTTGCTGATATGATTCAGTCAGCCGCTCTGCCTGTGGTGCGTCTTACAGAGATATTTCGTCAGGCTCAAACCTCAAGTATTATTGTCAACGCACACCGGATCAATCGTGGAGAGCAGCCCGTCCAGTTTGCCGGAAAAGAGCTTTCTGATTTTTATGTTGTTCCCTCTGCAGGCACAGAAAATATTCAACGAAGGCTTCTTCAAGTTGTTGCTGACCGGATTCCCAGGCGCTTCGGACTCGATCCGCTTCGTGACATTCAGGTACTGACACCCATGAACAAAGGGCCGCTCGGCACAAAGGCCCTGAATACTATTCTGCAGGAAACGCTGAACCCTCATGCCATTCGAAAAATTGAACGTTTCGGAACTGCCTATGCAGAGGGGGATAAGGTGATTCAGCTGGTCAATAACTACGACAAAGAGGTCTTTAACGGTGATATTGGTTGTATTGTAACGGTCGATGAGGAAGAGAGTACGCTCTGTGTGCTCTATGACGAAAGAGAGGTTGTTTATGAGTTTGGGGAGCTCGATGAAATTGCTCTGGCCTATGCCATCACTATCCATAAAAGTCAGGGCTCTGAGTATCCTGCAGTGGTTATACCCCTTTCAATGCAGCACTACTCGCTTCTCGAAAGAAACCTTATCTATACGGCAGTAACGAGAGCTAAAAAGCTGGTGATGATCATTGGCGAGCCTAAAGCTCTTGCCATGGCTATTGGCAACAGACGTTCTTCTCAAAGACTTACTGGCCTTGCTGCCAGACTTTCCAGTGAAACAGATGATAACCTCCGGCAATGATCATCCCGCTTTTTTGTTATATTTCGAGCCACGTATCCCTGATATTCCCGAAAAACATGAGTGCTGTTTTATGAAGAAAATCAATCTTGTCCGCCTCTCTCTTTTCCAGATGGGCTTCGGCATCATGCTCGGCTTTCTGCTCGATACCCTCAATCGGGTCATGACCACCGAGCTTCGTATTTCCGCTACCATTGTTTTTGGTCTGATAAGTCTCAAGGAGCTGCTTGCGATTTTTGGAGTCAAGGTGTGGGCAGGTAACCTGTCTGATCGTTCTCAGATTTTCGGACTTAAGCGTACTCCCTATATACTGCTTGGTCTTCTCTGCTGTGTTTTTTCCTTCATGCTTGCTCCTTCTGCTGCTTATGAGGTGAAAATTGCAGGAGTGGCATTATCGGAGATGCTTCCGGCTATGATGAAGGATGTCGGCCTTTTGAAGCTTGCCATTATTTTTCTTGTGTTCGGCTTTGGCCTGCAGGTTGCTACAACAGCCTATTATGCATTGCTGGCTGATGCAGTTGGGGAGGAGAATATCGGAAAGGTTACCGGAGCAAGCTGGACCTTGATGGTGCTCACCACTATTATTTCCACCCGTATTGTCGGATCTTTTCTTGATGTTTTTACTCCGGAGCGCCTTATGAAGGTGGCCGAGATCGGAGGCTTGATTGCCCTTGGTATAGGTCTTTTTGCCGTGCTTGGCATAGAAAAGCGCAACGCCGAAGTAAAAGAGGGAAAAAACAAGCACGCTATCTCCTTTTCTCAGTCTATTTTGTTGCTCTCTTCATCACCCAGGACCCTGCTTTTTGCATCCTATATCTTTATTTCAATTTTTGCGCTCTTTGCCAACGAAATCGTAATGGATCCTTTTGGTGCTCACGTCTTTGGTATGCCGGTCGGGACAACAACAAAACTATTTCGTCCAACCATGGGTGGTACCCAGTTGATTTTTATGCTCATTACAGGCTTTCTGCTTAACCGGATCGGGCAGAAACGCGGCGCATTCATCGGCAATATGTTTTGTATAATCGGTTTTGGTCTCCTGATCGCAGCGGCTTTTATCCGTGATGTCCAGTTTCTTCGTATCGCCCTTGTTGTGACAGGGATCGGCCTTGGAGCCTCCAGCGTTTCCAATATATCCATGATGATGTCCATGACCGCGGGTCGAAGCGGAGTCTACATCGGACTCTGGGGTACAGCGCAAAGCCTGGCAATTTTTATCGGTCATCTGGGCGCAGGTATCATTATTGATGCGGTCTACCATCTTTCAGGTCAGTATGTCTGGGCCTATGTCGCTATTTTTTCGATAGAAATTGTTGCATTCACCATTGCAAGCCTGGTTTTGCCACATATTTCAAAGGAGGCTTTTGAGGCTGAAAGCGAGGCTAAAATGACTGAGCTTGCTCTTGCCCGCGAACTCTGATTGATCGCCAAAATGCCCATGAAATTATGAAATACATTTTCGGTCCAGTTTCATCCAAGCGACTTGGCCAGTCACTTGGTGTAGACCTGCTTCCACCTAAAAGCTGCACTTGGAACTGCGTTTATTGTCAGTTGGGTATAACCAGAAGATATGTCACCGAAAGACAGGAGTTTTTTCCCCGCGAAGAAATTCTTGAGGAGATTCGTCAGGGCATTGCTGCCGGCAACTCTCTTGACTGGATAACCTTTGTCGGATCCGGCGAGACCATGCTTTATAAGGGGATTGGATGGCTTATCAGTGAAGTTAAAAAGCTCACCACCATACCAGTCGCCGTTATTACCAATGGATCGCTTCTTTATCTGCCCGAAGTGCGACAGGAACTGCTTGCGGCAGATGCGGTGCTGCCATCGCTTAATGCCGGATCAGAAGCTCTTCATGCCCTGATAGACCGTCCCGCAACAGGCATGGCCTTTCAGCAGCACGTTGAGGGACTTGAGGCTTTTCGACGGGAATATAAAGGACGGCTCTGGATTGAGGTTATGCTGCTTGGCGGTATCAACGACTCTGATAGTGCGCTTCTCGAGCTTGCGTCTGTCCTCAAAGAGATCAATCCTGATATGGTGCACCTTGTGCTGCCCACCCGTCCGGCACCCGAACAGGCGGTTTGCATTCCTTCTGAAGAGCGCATTGAGCAGGCTATCGCTATCCTTTCTCAGGTAGCAACGGTTGTTAATCCCGTTAAAGGGACCATGGATCTTCGTGGTGTTCCTGATATGCTTCATGCCGTGTCAAACATTGTTTCGCGGCATCCTGTCCAGCAGTGCGAACTGCAGAACGCCATTGCTGATTGTTTTCCGGGAGAGAACGATAAAGTTGCTGCCATTATGAAGGAAATGCTCACAACAGGTCGGTTCAAGCTGGTTGAGCATGCCGGAGAGCCTTACTGGGTGATCAAAGATGGACCCATTTGACCTCAGTAATCAAGATTAGAAGCAGTATTCATGATTATTTTTTACACATCCTGCTGTTCCAGGCGTTAATTCTTTTTCTTTAGAGTGTAATGGTATATATTAAAGGCATGTATGCTATTGAGATCTTGTATAAAAAAATATACGGAAAGTATCTAAGCTGAATGGCTGATTTTAGTTATCATCATGCTAACAGGAAGATAATAATGAAAAAAAATATTACGCTGATCGCAGGCATTGCAGGAATGCTTTTTGGTCTCTCCTCTTTCGATAGCAAGGCTGATCTCCGTTTGCGCCTTGGCGATATTCACATTGATGCAGGAGATCGCCCGACATTTGTTATTGATACACGGCCAGACTTTATCTATCTGGAAGATCAGGGCTTTGCAGTATCCGTAAACAGTCCTTACGATATTATCTCCTACGATGACATGTACTACCTGTACCGCGATGGAGGCTGGTATCGTTCTTCAGGTTATCGTGGTCCGTGGATGGTTATTCGGGAGTATGATCTTCCTTATAACATAAGAAGGCATCGCTGGGATGATATAAGAAGATATCGTGATGTTGAGTACCGCAGGCATGATCGCCGCTACTGGGAGGAAAGGGACAGAGAAAGGGAAATAAATAGAGAGAGAGAGCGGCACAATGATAACCCTCCAAGGGTAATTCCTGAAAAACCCCGCGATGGCGGAAATCGGCTTTTCGATGGTAATCCCCCTGGTAACGAAAACAGGAATAATCCTCCCCGACCGGGTAGGGACGGTAATACCATGAAAGGTCCTGGCCAGCCTGGAAGGGAAGGCAATGCCATGAAAGGTCCTGGCCAGCCTGGAAGGGAAGGCAATGCCATGAAAGGCCCTGACCAGCATGGAAGGGAAGGCAATGCCATGAAAGGCCCTGGCCAGCCTGGAAGGGAAGGTAATGCCATGAAAGGCCCTAACCAGCCGGGAAAGGATGGTAATGCCAAAAAAGCCCCTGATCAACCCAAGAAAGACGATAAAGGCAATAATCCAAATCCGCCAAGATAATGGAGGGCTTAACAAAAATGTACCGGGGAGACTAAACACAAGCAGTACGAAAATTTCGGTTTCGTCAAAGGTATATCTCAAAGGGATCAATACAGTTGATGAAGCTCAAGTCGACGAAGTTTTGGCGCCAGTTTTGCCGTTCCGGCAACCACAATCAGGGTCATTATTCCCCCAAAAATTACTGAGGGTACAAGTCCCATCAACTTTGCGGCAAAACCTGACTCAAAAGCGCCCAATTCGTTGGATGAACCGATAAAAATACCGTTTATAGCCGAAACTCTGCCGCGCATGGCATCGGGTGTCACGAGTTGCATGATTGTTGTGCGCATAACCACCGATACCCCATCGCACACTCCCGAAAACATCATCAGCAGTCCGGCAATCCAGATGTTTGTTGACAGGGCAAAACTGATGATACAGATCCCGAACCCGGCTACGGCAAACAGCAGCCAACGTCCTGCATGAAGGTTTATCGGGTGGCGTGCCAGAAACAGCCCTGTCATCAAGCCACCTATTGCCGGTGCGGCGCGAAGCACACCAAGTCCCTCCGGGCCGTAATGAAAAATATCGTGAATGAAAGCCGGCAACATGGAGACCGCACCGCCAAAGAGCACGGCGAACATATCCAGTAATTGTGCGCCAAGAATAATCTGGTTGCCGAAAACGAAGCGCAACCCTCCTGCGATGCTGGTGAAGACAGGTGTGCTTTCAGCTGACGGAGGTTCTTTTATACGGATTGACAGCAGCATTATTCCAGCGACAAGGCATAGTCCTGTAGCAACACTATAAGCCGCTGTTTTTCCGGCAAATCCGACCAGAATGCCTCCTGATGCAGGTCCGGCCACCAATCCCAGCTGAAAAATGGAACTGCCGATTCCAGAGGCCCGGGCATAATCCTCACGTGGCAGAATCAGTGCAAACATGGCATTATAGGACGGCCCGAGAAACGCTCGAGCTACCCCGCCTATGGCAATAGATCCATAAATCCACAACGAAGGATTACCGCTGATCCAATTTGCCGATACAGCTGTGAGTGTCAGTGCATTGAGAACCAACATCAGACAGGCGACCACACCGAACAGCCGTCGTGAATAATGGTCTATCGCGTAACCGGCGAACAGCGCGCAGGAGAAGTAGGGTATCACTTCGGCAAGTCCAATCAAACCAAGAGCAAAAGTGTCATGCGTCAGTTCATAGATATGCCAGCCCACAACGATTGCCATTATCTGGTAGGCGAGAACAATTAATAGTCTGAAAGATAACAGCTTCAGAAAAGCGCGATTCGAAATAACTGGCAACTGCATCTATTTATTCTCCTTGTGGATCAAGTCTGTTTTTATCCCTTATGGGCTCAGCTCTGAATAATTCGATCACCTTATTTATCCGGATAGCTAATAAATATAAATATAAAAAGAGGTTGCAAACGAATATCAAAAAATATCTCATTGATGGTATTCCCTTTACCTGTACTCTCTGAAGGGATTATTAATACGACTTTGTAAAGTGAACATAGAGTTGTAAATTTGCGCCAGATCGAATGGTGAGTATGAACGCTTGAGAGTTCGATGCCTGTCCTTTCCTTCTTAACACAATGCCGGGTTTCATCAACGTCCAACTCAACGGATATGGATTTTTTTTCCATTCTCTACTACCGGTTTAAAAAAGTTTGGAAAGCAATTCGCCTCTACCTGGTTATTGCAGGGCCGGGCCTTGTCGTGATGATTGCCGACAATGATGCCGGTGGAATTACTACCTATGCAGCTACAGGAGCTCAATATGGTTATCACCTGATATGGTTTCTGCTTTTTCTCATTCCTGTGGCATACTATGTCCAGGAGATGACGGTTCGGCTTGGTGCAGTAACCAAACGAGGTCACGCTGAGGCTATTTTTGAGAGTTTCGGCGCATTCTGGGGATGGTTCTCGCTCATTGACCTCATGATTGTGGACTGGCTGACGCTGGTTACTGAATTTGTCGGCATGACTGCGGCGTTAAGCATCTTTGGAGTACCTGCCTGGTTGACCGTCATTCTCGTTGTAGTGCTCATGGGCATTATTGTTCTTAACGGACGATACTGGACGTGGGAAAAGATAGCTTTGGGTTTTTGCCTGCTGAACCTGATCTATATTCCGGCGGCATTCATGGTCAATCCTTCCATTTCCAGCATAGTCGGCCAGGGCTTGATTCCAAATCTTCCCGGTGGGTTCAATAATGAGCTGTTTTTTCTGCTGATGGCAAACATTGGTACAACCATTGCGCCTTGGATGCTGTTTTTTCAGCAGAGCTCAGTCGTTGACAAAGGCTTGCTGGAGAAAGATATCAAAATGGGAAAACTTGATACTTTTATTGGCTCCATCATCACTGTCGCCGTAGCGATTTTTATTGTCATTGTAACCGGAACTCTTCTGCACGGGGCCCCAATTGATGACGCCGCAACCGCAGCCAGAATGCTGATGAAAACCAACCACTATATTGGTGCGTTCATGGCTGTCGGATTGTTTGATGCCGGTCTTTTGGGGGCAATATGTATATCACTGGCCAGTTCGTGGGCGTTTGGTGAAATCTTCGGATGGGCGCACTCCCTGAATACCAAAGTCAAGGAAGCTCCGTGGTTCTATATTTCGTTTTTTATTACCTTGGCGACTGCCGGTGTTGTTCCTCTGATACCGGGCGCACCGCTTGTACTCATCACGCTGTTTGTTCAGGTTGTTGCGGTCACGTTGCTGCCTGCTGCACTTGTCTTTTTGATTCTGCTTCTCAACGATAAAAAGACAATGGGAGAGTATGCCAACACGCGCTTGCAGAATATTGTCAGTACCATCATCGTTGTATTAATTATTATTCTTTCCACGTTGTATGGCATAAGTGCGCTTTTTCCTAATCTTTTCAAGTAATTGAGGGTATCATGAGGATGCTCAAACAGTTTATCAGCAAGATCCGCGAAATCAACCAGCGCTATGGAAAGCCAAAGATTGAAATGTCGAAAGGCGTCAAATTCTCTTTGGCGGTTCTCAGGATATATCTCTTCGTGCTTGTACTTTTGATGATCTACAAATTCATCACGGTTTTATAACATCCCCAACAGCTATGGTTACAGTTCTGGATCGTGAATTTTATCTGACCGAAATTGTCGGACGCCGAATCTATCTGAAAACACGCTCAATTGGAAAACTTAAAGATTTCGTTATCCAGGAGAACGCAGGTAAAGTTCCTGAAGTTACTCATATCCTTGTTCACCAGCCTTATGGTGAGCCGCTTCTGCTGCTTCCCTGGGATAAAATCACCCTGATTTCAAATACTGAAATTGTTTCGGAAATCACCAGCGCTGAAGGGTACGAACTGAACCCGCTCGAAAACCACATTTTTCTGAAAGACTACATCCTTGACAAGAAGATCCTTGACATGGACGGTCATGAGGTTGAAGTGGTCTACGATGTGAAGCTTCTGTTTCAGAACGAACGGCTTTTTGTCACTGACGTGGATTTCAACCGTTTTCGTATTCTTCGTCGAATGGGGTTTAAGAAGCTTGCGAATTATCTTGCCAGACACAAGGAGGGATCCAGTATCTCCTGGCTCTATGTGCAGCCGTTGCCGGATACTATCGGCAGCTTTGAAGGCAATGTCAAGCTCAATGTTCTCAAGGAAAACATCAACGACATCCATCCGGTCGATCTGGCTGATATTCTTGAGGAGCTTGAAGGCAGCCAGCGTATGGCAGTATTCAATCAAATCGAGCCGGAACTGGCTTCAGATACCCTCGAAGAGGTTGAGCCGAGAGTGCAGCGCGAGCTTATCCGGTCAATGGAAAAAGAGCGGGCCGCCGAATTGATCAATGACATGAGTCCAGCGCAGGTCGCTGATATTCTTTCGGCGTTGCCTGCTTCGGAAGCTGATGAGATTATCGAGTTTGTTGACAGTGAAAACAAGCAGAGAGTGCAGCAGATGATCGATAAGCACGATGAAAATATCATGCTTTATTCCACGCAGCAGGTTATCAAACGGCCACACGACACCATAGTCCGTGATGTTATTAACAACTATCGCGACGTCGCCGGCGATATGGATGTCATCATGTATGTTTATGTTGTCAATGAAGAGAATATATTGCAGGGAGTTGTTGATTTAAGGGAGCTGATTGCTGCAGAACCTGAACTGACACTTGGCGAGATTATGACTGACAGTCTTATCACGCTTAACCCTGATGAAACTCTGCAGGATGCGTTTGATATGTTTGAACGTTACTCCTTTCGGGCTATACCGATAACTGATGAGAGCGATTACCTGCTTGGAGTTGTTTCTTTCCATGATATCAAGGGGGTTAAGCCTCGACTGGATTAACTGCAGCAATGCACAATAGGTTATCTTCTTTTTTCAAAAAATAATAGAGTACTGCAGAGGTTATAGATACTCTATAAAGATAACACTCAGGATCTTTCAACAGGATATGGCCGATACTCCGCAACAGAAAGAACAGCAGCAGTTCACTGACCAGGATCTGGTTGCTCAAACGCTTGTAAATAAACAGGCATTTGCAGCAATCGTTCGTCGCTATGAAGCACCGCTTCTGCGATATATCAATCGCCTGGGATGCCGCGATACCGCTGCAGCCCAGGACTTGTTGCAGGAGATTTTTATCAAAACCTATGTTCACCTCAATGATTACGACCATTCGCTTCAGTTTTCATCCTGGATCTACCGGATTGCGCATAATGAAATAATCAGCTCGTTTCGAAAGGAAAAGAATGGTCCGGGTGTATTAGAGAGAGAGGGAGATTTATTTCTTTTTGAAAAAGTCGTTGACGATTTAGATCTGACAGATCAGGATGGTCAAAAGCATTCATCAGCGGAAATACAGGCAGCTGTTGATCGGCTCGACCCAAGGAGTCGTGAAATCATTGTCTTGAAATTCTTTGAAGAAAAACGCTATGAAGAAATATCAGATATTTTACAGATACCTGAAGGCACAGTTGCAACAATGATCAATAGAGCAAAGAAAAAAATAAAAAATTATTTGGAAGAGAGTTAGATGTCATGATTATGCTTAAGGATAGATCAAAATCAATTCTGGAAGAAATCGAAAAAAGAAAGGCGGTGCCAATTCCGCGATGGCACTTTGTTCTCCAGCGGTTCGGCTTTTGGTTACTTGCGGCAATCTCTGTCTTGACCGGCAGTATTGCGATGGCAACAGCTATTTATGTATTTATCGACAACGATTTCATTGAAGATCATCAATACATCGACCTCTTTTTAGCTGAACGTCCGTTGATTGCGGAGATTGTAGCAAGTATTCCCTATATATGGCTGGCAACTCTTGCACTGTTTACAATTGTAGCCTATTTCGGATTCAGGCACACGAAAACAGGTTATCGCTATGCGACAACGAAGGTTATTGCTGGCGCTCTTCTGGCAAGCCTCTTACTCAGTGCTGGTTTGAACACAATTGATGTTGGCAAGTATATCCACCGTTATCTTATTGAAAATGTTCATGTCTATAACAAGCTGGTATACGCCAATGAACACCGATGGACGCACGCAGAAAAAGGCTTGCTGGGCGGTAAAATCATTAAGTGTCAAAAGGATAAAAATCTTCTCGTTATAAAAGATTTTAACAAAAATATCTGGCAGATCGATATAAGCAATGCCGAGGTGCGGCCCGGCACTCATCTTGTTCCGGGAAAACATGTAAAAATCACAGGTGTTGTAATCGCGACCAAGACGTTCAAGGCATACACCATACAGGGCTGGTCAAAGAAGTATCATAAACGTCCCGTTTCAGTGCCGAAAATTGCACCGGTCAAGACGGTTAAAGACACGTTGGTTCACTGAGCCCTTCTCATTGAAGCAGGTTTAAAATACTCTCTGCTATTTTTGCTGTGGCTCCGGTTCTCTCTTTAACGAAAGTTTCAGCAATCGTTCCTCTCCTGTTTCTTTCAGCGGTATTGTTCATCAGAGTGTTCAATGCCGCTGACAGTGCCGCCTGATCATGAATAACTGCAGCCCCCCCTGCAGCAACAAGACCTTCTGCCTCAGGAGAGTTGTGATAGTTAGGTCCAAACACCACAGGAATGCCGTAAACCCCTGGTTCAAGGGTGTTATGGACATTGACGCCGAATCCTCCACCGACATAAGCCATCGATGCTATTGAATAGAGCTCGACAAGATAGCCTGTCTGGTCAATGACAAGAACTTCCCGTTCAGGATCGAATGCTTCATTCAGAGCTGAAACCTTCACAAACCCAAGACTGCGGTTTTGAAGATCACGATAGAGGCTTGCCATTGTTTCAGGGTGTACTTCATGAGGTACGAGAATAAGCGATGGTCGTTTTGCAAGCTCCTGCCACGCCGAAAGGAGTAACGCAGTATCCTTTTCCCATACACTTCCCGCAACCAGTACAGTTTTATGTTCAAAGAACGGTTTGATGTGATCAATCCTCGCCGTGTTTTTACTGCGCATTAAAACCTGGTCAAACCGTGGATCACCGGCGGTCTCTACCTGCCCGCACTGGAATGTCTGCCCGAAAGCAAGGGTGTCCTTTGATGATACCGTATAAATCTTATCGAAGAGGTGAAAAATGCTTCGATAAAAACTTTTCACAACCGGTTTAAAATATGGGGCACTCTCTTGCAGTACAGCAGCAGCAAGAATCAGCGTTGTCCCGTATTTTTTTGCTTCCATGAGATGGTTTGGCCAGAAGTCATAGCGCATGAGAAGCAGGACGTCAGGCCTAAGCAGCGAAACAAGTTTTTTTGCATGAGCGTGAGTGTCTGTCGGCAGATAAAACACTGCCGAAGCATCTGGAAAGTTTTTTCTTGCATTGTACCCCGAATTCGAAAGAAAGGAGACAAAAAAGGTAATCTCCTCTCGCTTCTCTTTTAAGGCAGCAATGATTGGGCGTGCCTGTTCGAACTCCCCGACAGAGGACGCATGTATCCATACCCTGAAAGCAGACGGCTCGAGATGTGTGATTTTATTTTCCAGTTCCTCAAGCCCGCCTTTACGTACCTGGAAAAAAGTACGCAGTTTAGGATGCAGATAGCTTAAGGCTCTTGCTGCTCCCAGACTAAGCGGAAAGAAAAGACTGTAAAAAAAAAGTGCGAGACTATTCATCAGGAAACTGTCCTTGCTCATTGTGTTCAATAATAAGCATAAAGGTAATAAAAAAGTCACTGGTCGAGCCCGGTAGGCATGTATCTGGTAAAAAAAAATCAGGCACCGCATCTCGTTTATATCTTTTTTCTTGATTGAAATAGTTCGATTACTGCCGTTATTAATAAATTCGTCTTTAAGAAAAAAAAATCGTACTATGCTGACGTTTTTAATGCGTGGTGAATATGCTAAGAAAGGACGCAGGGTTATTTGGTCTTTCCGGCCTTGAGTTTCCCGGTGTTTGTGACGAAACGATGGCGCTCAGTGTTGTCTGAAGAGGCCCGGATGTTTTCGGTTGATGAGAACTCTTCTTCATTTTTTTTCTTTCCTGCATTGCTGCCACTCCCGCCTCATACGAGGCATTTTTTCTCAATGATTTGGATGAAAATACACAAATGAAAGAACAGCAATTACTGCCGCAGGATTTCCGCAGCCTTCAGCTTGCAGAACCCATAATGAGAGCCCTTGAAGAAGTTGGGTATGAAAACCCCACTCCGATTCAGGCTCAGACAATTCCTCTTATACTCGAAGGACGAGATGTCCTCGGGCAGGCACAGACCGGTACTGGCAAAACTGCAGCTTTTGCCCTGCCGATACTCTCTAATATCAATATTGAACAGGCCGAACCTCAAGCTCTTGTGCTTGCACCGACAAGAGAGCTTGCCATACAGGTTGCCGAGGCATTTCAGCGTTATGCCGAATATCTCAAGGGCTTCCATGTTATTCCAATTTATGGCGGACAGGATTACGGTATACAGCTTCGCATGCTCAGACGGGGAGTGCATGTTGTTGTCGGTACCCCTGGACGCGTTATGGATCACATGCGCCGTGGATCACTCAATCTCTCTTCTTTGAAATGTCTTGTGCTTGATGAGGCCGACGAAATGCTTCGTATGGGCTTTATAGACGATGTCGAGTGGATCCTTGACCAGACACCAAAAGGCCGTCAGGTTGCTCTTTTCTCCGCAACCATGCCGTCGGTTATCCGCCGAATTGCACAAAAGTACCTCAGCAAACCGGCCGAAGTTACCATTCAGACAAAAACCACCACTGTCGATACCATTCGTCAGCGCTACTGGATTGTCGGTGGAAGCCACAAAATTGATATTCTGACAAGAATCCTTGAAGTCGAGCCATTTGATGGCATGCTTATATTTGTTCGGACAAAAACCATGACGCTTGAACTTGCCGAAAAACTTCAGGCCCGTGGGTATGGAGCTGCCGCTCTTAACGGAGATATGGTTCAAAACCAGCGTGAACGCACTGTCGAACAGTTGAAGAATGGTGCTTTGAACATTGTTATTGCCACTGATGTGGCCGCACGCGGACTCGATGTTGAACGCATAAGCCATGTTATCAATTACGACATTCCTTCCGATACCGAATCCTACGTACACCGTATAGGACGAACTGGACGTGCTGGACGGGCAGGCGATGCCATTTTGTTTGTCTCTCCAAGGGAAAAAAATATGCTTAACGCTATTGAAAGAGCTACCCACAGTCGCATTGAATTGATGGAGCTTCCGTCTACGGAAATCATCAATAACAAGAGGGTGGCAAAGTTCAACCAGAAAATTACCGATACAATTGCTGCTGAAGATCTTGCATTTTTTACCAATCTGATTGAGCAGTACTGTCACGAACATGATGTTACGGCAATTGAAGCCGCTGCGGCGCTTGCTTCTATGGTTCAAGGCGAAACGCCTCTTCTGTTATCCAACAAGCCTGAAAAACCAAGGCCCCGCGATGATCGGGATGGATTTGACAGAGATCGCGGGTCCGACAGAGAACGTGGTCCAGTCAAAAGAAGAAAAAAGGACGAGACCTATGGTGAAGAAGGCAAAGAGCGGTATCGAATTGAGGTTGGCAGCAAGGATGGCGTGAAAGCCGGCAATATTCTTGGCGCTATTCTCAACGAGGTCGGTCTTGATCCGGAATCAGTTGGTCAGATTTCAATCAACGACGCATACAGCACTGTCGAACTGCCGCAGGGAATGCCGGATGATGTATTCCATGAACTTAGAAAACTCAGGGTTTGTGGCCGTCAGTTAAGGCTTTCAAAAATGGAAGAGCAGGATCGTCAATCATCACCGTACGGCATAAAAAAAAGCTTCAAGAAGCCCTTTAAACCTGCAGGAAAAGAGACAACCTTTTTTACAGGCAGCAAAAAGAAACGCAAGGGTTAAGCTATACTCTCCATTGTTCAGGCGGGGAATATCTTCCCCGCTTTTTTTTCGTGCCTCACCTCACTCTCTATTCTCGCACCTCGTGCTGGTAATCTCCTCGCCTGCAGCAACCGACTCATGTTTATTGAAATATCGGATCACGATTTGAAGGGACGCCGTTTCTCGCTATTTTTTTTAAAAAGACATTGGAAAAAAGCGTAGAATTGAAAAACTTCTAATTTAAGTCCAAAAGAGGAGTATCATGAAAAAAAAGTCAACTGCGGGCTCCGAGAAAAAAGTGCCTGAAGAAAATGGGGTCAAGCATATACCGGGTATCTCTTTCCCTGTGATTGGTATTGGTGCTTCAGCTGGAGGGCTGGAAGCAATTGATCTTTTTTTGAAAAATCTGCGCACTCCTTGCGGTATGGCCTTTGTGGTTATTCAGCATCTTGATCCGACACACAAGGGAATAATGGTTGAACTGCTTCAGCGCGTTACTTTGATGCCAGTCATGCAGGTCACTGATCATCTCAAAATTGAGCCCGATCATGTTTATGTTATTCCTCCAAATTATGACATGACTATTCTGCACGGGAGTTTATACCTGTTTGATATGGTCAAACCTCGAGGATTGCGGCTGCCCATTGACTTTTTTTTCCGTTCTATGGCAGATGACCTTCAGGATCACTCCATAGGAGTGATCCTCTCCGGGATGGGTTCTGATGGAACACTTGGTCTGCGCGCCATTAAGGAAAAGGGCGGAGGGGTTTTTGTTCAGGACCCCGCAACGGCCAAGTTTGACGGTATGCCCCGAAGTGCTATTGATGAAGGTTTGGTCGATGTAGTTGCGCCAGTCGAGGCGCTTCCGGACAAGATCATCGCTTATCTTAAACATATCCCCCTTACTGCAAAGTCCGTCGTTTCGCCTGAGGATAGGACGCTGAGTGCTCTTGAGAAGGTTATCATTCTTTTGCGTACCCATACAGGACATGATTTCGCGCTCTATAAAAAAAATACAATTTATCGCCGCATAGAGCGGCGCATGGGTATTCACCAGATTGAAAAGATTACACACTATGTCAGGTTCCTTCAAGAAAATCCCTATGAAACAGAACTTCTGTTCAAAGAACTGCTGATTGGAGTAACCAGTTTTTTCCGTGACCCGCTTGCCTGGGATATTCTGAAAACACGATCAATTCCTTTCCTTCTCGCCGCCCACCCTTCTGGTGGAGTGTTACGCGCATGGGTGGCAGGCTGTTCAACGGGTGAGGAGGCCTATTCTCTTGCCATTGTTTTCCAGGAAACCCTTGCTGCTCTTAAGCCGGTAAAAAATTTCAAGCTTCAGATATTTGCTACGGACCTGGATAAAGATGCTATTGAGAAGGCCCGCTCTGGCATCTACCCGCCCAATATTACTGCGGATGTCTCTCCGGAACGGCTTAAAGGCTTCTTTGAGAAGGATGACCGGGGCTACAAGATAAGAAGAGAGATTCGCGAGGCTATTGTCTTTGCTCCCCACAATGTCATTATGGATCCCCCTTTTACAAAGCTGGATATTCTTGTCTGCCGCAATCTGCTTATTTATCTGGAGCAGGAGCTCCAGAAAAAACTTCTCCCATTGTTTCATTACAGCCTTAATCCAGGAGGCACTCTTTTTCTTGGAAGTGCTGAAACGATTGGCACCAATACCCATTTATTTGAACCTCTCGACAGCAAAGTGCGGATCTTCCGTCAGATTCATAAAGGTTTGCGGATAGAGCCGCTTGATTTTCCTATGTCATTTTCTAATAAAGTGCAGTTTCAATCAGATCAGGTTAAAAGTCTGACGAAAGAGCCAATGCCCGAACTTAACATAAAGTCGATAACTGATCAGTTTTTACTGCAGCATTATTCACCAGCAGCGGTATTGACCAATGAAAAAGGGGATATCATCTATTTCAGCGGGCGAACAGGTAAGTACCTGGAGCCGGCAGCAGGAAAAGCAAATATGAATGTTATTGCCATGGCTCGGGAAGGTCTGCGTTACGAACTGAATCTTCTCATTGGCAAAGTGCTCCGGCAGCAAGGGGAGTTAACTAAAAAGTGTCTGGTAGTTGGAACAAATGGGGAGACGCAGCTTGTCGATGTAACCGTTAAACTTCTTGATAGACCGGAAACAGTCAAAGGTTTGATTATGATTGTTTTTTCTGATGTTGCAAAGAGTCCGGCATCTTCCGCTTTGCATCGTCAAGTAGCGCATGACGATAACAGTAAAAGCAGAATTGCATCCCTTGAAGATGAGCTTCTTCAGACCAAAAGTGAAATTGTCACCATTCGTGAAGAGATGCAGACCTCTCAAGAGGAGCTTAAATCTATGAATGAAGAGATGCAATCGGCTAACGAGGAGTTGCAGAGCACTAACGAGGAGTTGACAACTTCCAAGGAAGAGATGCAGTCACTGAATGAAGAGTTGCAAACGGTTAATCAGGAGTTGCAATCCAAGGTAAATGACCTCTCACAGGCCAATAATGATATGAAAAACCTGCTGAACAGCACGGACATTGCAACACTCTTTCTTGACGATGAATTAAATATACGTCGGTTCACCACCCGCACTGCCACCATTATAAAACTTATAGCCAGTGACATTGGTCGACCCATAACGGACATCGTTACCGATCTGCACTATCCTGCCCTTGCCGATGATGCTCGTCAGGTGCTCAATACACTTGTTTTTTGTGAAAAGCAGGTTTCGGCCACTGATGGCCGCTGGTTTACGGTGAAGATTATGCCTTACCGTACACAGGAAAACCGCATTGTTGGTCTGGTCATTACTTTTAACGATATCACTGTCTCTAAAGAATTGGAACAGAATCTTCGGGGAATAGAGGAGAATTACAGGTTTCTGTTTGAAACTATGCCGGTAGGTATCATACTTCTCGATTCTGGTGGAAAAATAGTGATGGCAAATCCTGAAGCAGTCAGGATTACAGGGATTTTTGAAAAAGAAATGCAGGGCAGAATTCTCTCGGAATTTCCATGGAAACTTGTTAGGGAAGATGGAACGGATTTCCCTTATGAAGAACACCCGGTTATTGTGGCCTTGCAAACTGGTCATCCTGTAAAAGAAGTTGTCATGGGAGTAGTACACTCTCTGGAAAAGAAGCGATTATGGATCAAGGTCAGCGTCGTTCCCCTGATACGGGAAGGGGAACCCTACCCCTATCAGCTCTATATGATGTTTTATGAAATTCAGGAGCCGGTATTATGAACGGGATAGCCCTCACAAGATTTCCGGAAACGCGCAGTGAAATAAAACGTAAATATTTCTGCTCTCCTCTGTAATAATATCCAGGTTTTAAAAAGCCCTCACTGGATATCGCACACAATCGCGCACACAATCGCGCACAAATCCGCAACCCATTGCGGATTTGTGCGTTACAATGATCAAAACAGAGTCAATTCAGGCGCCTCATCTATCAGTCAAAAAAGAAATAATAAATTCTTAACGCACTTTATTATTGTTTGTTACACCTTATTACATAAATATATGTTTGTGTTTCTTCGGAAGCTGGCACATGATATGCTTCTATTTCTTTGTGAGGTAAACCGTCCCTCTCTTTACAAGGCGGTGTTTAGTTATCAAAAACAGGAGACCATCATGGCAGTAGAAAAAACAATCGGTTCATCAAGCCTCGTAGAGGTTATTGATCGTATCCTTGACAAGGGTGTAGTTGTTGACGCATGGGTAAGAGTATCGCTCGTAGGTATCGAACTTCTTGCAATCGAGGCAAGGGTAGTAGTAGCCTCTGTTGAGACCTATCTGAAGTATGCAGAAGCAATCGGTTTGACAGCAAAGGCAGCATAAGAAAAAAACTGTTCAACTTGGGACACTTTTCGGTGTAGTTGCGTGTTGTATATTGTAAAGAAATAAATATACGAAACAATATATATGCGTAACCGGGTTTGACAGGAAAGACAGCATGAAGAAGCAGAAAGAATCTGCAGTTATTTAATCAAAAAAAGGAGACTATCATGGCAGTAGAAAAAACAATCGGTTCATCAAGCCTCGTAGAGGTTATTGATCGTATCCTTGACAAGGGAGTCGTTGTTGACGCATGGGTAAGAGTATCACTTGTAGGTATCGAACTTCTTGCCATCGAGGCAAGGGTAGTAGTAGCCTCTGTTGAGACCTACCTGAAGTATGCAGAAGCAATCGGTTTGACAGCAAAAGCAGCGTAATGAAGCAGAGAGGATCTGCGGTTAAAGAAATCAAAAACAGGAGACTATCATGGCAGTAGAAAAAACAATCGGTTCATCAAGCCTCGTAGAGGTTATTGATCGTATCCTTGACAAGGGAGTCGTTGTTGACGCATGGGTAAGAGTATCACTTGTAGGTATCGAACTTCTTGCCATCGAAGCAAGGGTAGTAGTAGCCTCTGTTGAGACCTACCTGAAGTATGCAGAAGCAATCGGTTTGACAGCAAAAGCAGCTTAAGTAAAAAAGGCCGCTTAATGACTGTTCTTGCTAAAACATCCTCAGGCGAATAATGTCCGGCGAGCATGATTTACCAAGAACACATTTATAAGGCGGAAGGGTTGGCAGATATCAGTTACAATTGGTCAGTGGATAATGTTACAGGCAATAGCGATATAACATTGAGTCAAAATGAAGAGAAAGGCAGCAGCATATAGTCCAATAGGGGTTTCAGAAAATATTGGAGACTCGGATACAGTTAGGATTCAGAAAATTCAAAATGCTTTTCAGAGTTCCGAAAATATTAAAGAGTCCTGTCATGAATTAGTTGACAGTGTTAAAGATTCACTGGAATATTTGAAAGAAAGACGCGTCGATGTGAGCTCAAAACTGTGTGAAGTGCTTGCTAAAAAAGAGTCGTTAAGAAAAAAAGATTACAATAGCATTATGGATGATATTTACATGATGCTTGATGAAAAAGAAAATAATGCTAAGAATCATTTTCTGGGTTATATAGAGGATCAAAAAGAATTTACCCGGTCTTTAAAAAATATAATACTGCATATTACTGATTATAGTAAGGAAGAACTGGGGGGCAAAAATGCGTTATTAAAAGCAGAGTTGACTGAAATAGCTGAAATGCAGGAAAAAAGAAAACAAGCGGTTGTAAAAATATTGACCGATTTTCAAGAGACTCATAAAAAAATTATGGAATATCTTGAGTCATTAATTGAAAAAGGTGAAGATATAACAATTAGGGATATAAAAAAAGCTAAATATATAGTAAGCTGAATATTGATTTAATACTACCTAACGCCAAACGGAGAGAATAATGTCATTAGTAAATGAAATGAAAAACTTGAGTGAAGAAATGCTTTCTTCATTTAAAGATCGTGTAAAAGGCAATGAAGAGCTTGTAGTAAATGTTGGGAAAAAACTTCACGAATATCGCAATGAACAGAAAAATACAGCAAAAAAAATAAATGCAAATGCAGTTGCATTGAAAAATGATCTCGCAGTTGGCGAAAAAGATCGCTTAAACAGCTATAATAAATTAATGGGTTCCATACAGAAGGATATTAAAAGTATAGAGCAGGATGTCAAAAGTTCTAAGTCATCTGCAAATGCTTTGATAAAAGACTTTTCTAAAGTACGTAAAATCATGAGTCGCGATCTTGACAAGTTTTTTGCTGATGAAAATAAGTCAAGAGCAGAAAATGAAAAATCAAGAATGGCCGATTATGAGGTTTACATGGGTAAAATAAGTGATGAGGTAACAAGTATTTTCAACTATACAAATGAAATGCTTGAAAAGTTTGGAAGTGAACATCAGGAAATGTCAGAAAACTTAAGGAAAGAATTGAGCGATGCAAGTCGTGAAAGGTTTGAATATACTCATGCACTGCTTAAAAGTATTCAGGGTAGAATAGCTGAAATCAGTAATGAAAATCTTGATGCGGCACGTAAACTGAAAAATGATTTAAACCATGGTGAGGCTGAAAGGCTGAAAGAGTACAATGCTTTATTTGATCGTATCAGCAGTGAAGTGAATGAGTTAAGAAAATCGACATCAAGTTTGCTTGATCATTATTCGAAAGACAGGTTTCAAGGCAGAGAGCACTGGAACAAGATGCAGGAAAAGATTGCCGCAATAAAGGGTGAAGAAAAAAAAGTAAGTGCAAAAAAAGTTGAAAAAGTAATTGAAAAAAGTGAACTCAAAACAGAAGCAGCTTTTGCGCCTAAAGAGATGCCTGTGATTGTTGAAAAAGCACCTGATGTTGTTGTACCTGCTATAAAAGGCAGTGAAGAGAATAACCTGGAGGATAAAATCTTTCAGTACATCAATAATCATCCTCAAGGTGTAAAGGTTTCTGATATGGAAGCACCATTGCAAGAAACCAGGATGAAAATTGGTTTTGCAGCTAAATGCCTGCTTGATGCAGGTAAAGTATCAAAGGTTGACAATCTGTATTATCCTGTAAAGAAAACCTTTTTTTGATACTTCCCGATAAAGTAAGACTGAAGATTCTGCTTGCGTGGAATCTTCGTTTTGCTTTGTTGGCTTTTGTCGTTTATTGACCCATAAGTTTTTATAACATTTCAAAAACTTGTAACTATGCGTGCCGAGGGATATGATAATGAGATGAATACAGTGCTTGAGCCAAAGCCCATGCCGAATTTCGTCGAAACAGACTACATCAGAGACATAACGAACCGCGGGTTGACCTATATAAAGGCTGGATTTCCAGTGCATTTCAGAGGTCCGTCAGGAACGGGAAAGACAACCGTAGCATTACATCTGGCAAGCAAGATCGGTCGGCCGGTAGTAATCATACATGGTGATTCTGAATACAAAACATCAGATCTCATAGGAAGCGAGCAGGGGTACAAGTATAGACGGCTGGACGATAATTTTATTCACTCTGTACACAAGTATGAAGAGGATATGACAAAGCAGTGGGTGAACAATCGTTTGACCATCGCAATCAAGAAAGGGTTTACCCTGGTCTATGATGAATTTACACGGTCACGTCCTGAAGCAAATAATATTCTTCTCCCGATTCTTCAGGAAAAGATGTTAAGCACCTCTTCATCAAATGAAGAAGAATACTACATGAAAGTTCATCCGGAATTCAGGGCAATATTTACTTCAAATCCTGAGGAGTATGCCGGTGTAAATAGGACTCAGGATGCGCTTCGTGATAGAATGGTTACTATGGATCTTGATTATTTTGATTATGAGACTGAATTGATGATCACACATGCTAAATCAGGGATGTCACTAAAGGATGCTGAAAAGATAGTCAATATTGTCAGAGGATTGCGTGAGTCAGGAAAAACCGAGTTTGATCCCACTATTCGTGGTTCGATTATGATTGCCAAAACATTAAATGTACTCAAAGCAAGACCTGACAGGAAAAATGAAATGTTTAAAAAAGTCTGTCAGGACATTTTAACCTCAGAAACCAGTCGGGTTGGGTCAAAAACAAATCAGGAAAAAGTGCGTGCTATTGTGACTGAGCTTATCGAAATGCACTCTTAGTTCCATAAAACGTAATCCATACAAACTATGCGGATAAGCAATCCAAAAAAGGGCGTTAATCACATTAAAACCCTTCACACAGTCACTAAATCAGCGGTGAAGCAGCATGATACGGCTGATTTTCTTGAATTGTACATGCTTGAAAAAGAAAAACAACGACTTATGAGTGAGGAAGTTAAACTATTGCATAGACTGGATTATGTACAGAGTCGATTGAGGATTATACAGAATATTTACGAACACAGCTCTCATTTGCTCCATAAAAATAGCGGACGCAATAGTCAATATGGTGATCTGAATTCAAGTCCTGAATTTACTACTATACAAATAGAGTACTAAAAAATAAACCACTATGCCTGAATTAAAACATGCTGTTAATGCGACAGGTCTTGCCGATATACTTGAAAGAGTGCTCGATAAAGGCATTGTAATAGCAGGAGATATCAAAATACAGATTGCCGATATCGATTTATTGACCATAAAAATCAGGCTTTTGGTCGCATCCGTAGATAAAGCTATGGAAATGGGTATAAACTGGTGGCAGGAAGACCCCTATCTCTCTGTCAAGGCAAAAGATAAAGAACAAAAATTATTACAGGACGATTTGCAACTGAGGATAGAAAAGCTGGAAGCCATGAATAAGACAACTTAACATCTTCTGCCATGAACAACAAAAAAGATAGTAATAGTCAAGGTGAATCCGAATTTGACTTTTTAGGTTTGGGAGGCCTGTTTAAAGGAATTGATAAACTTGTAGATCTTGCAAGCAAACTTGAGCAGAGTGGTACACTGAATCGCGAAGGTGAATTGAATCTCGATCATTTGAAAAAGGGAATGAAGGGCGTTTATGGCTTTACAATCAAATCAGCTGTTGGTGGCGCACCTAAAGTAGAGACTTTTGGTAATATTACAAAAACCCCTCAGGGTCCAAAAGTTAATGAAGAGCGCGAACCTATCACTGATGTCTTTGATGAGCAGGATGAAGTTATCATTATTGCCGAGATGCCAGGTATTGAGGAAGCAAATATAGTTATAGACATTAACGATGATATTCTTGAAATATCAACAAAAAACGCCAAAAAAAGCTATAAGAAGGAATTGCTTCTACCATTTAAATCTGACAAAAATACAATTCAACAAAAATACATTAATGGCATACTTGAAATAAGAATCAAAAAATAATACAATGCCGCTGACAGGTTTAGAGAGCAAAGAGCTAAAAATGATCATATTCGGCGGTAAAGGCGGAGTTGGAAAAACCAGTTGTTCTCTTGCATGTGCTATAGGTTTAGCTGAAAAATATAAAACCTTGGTCATTTCAACTGACCCTGCGCACTCAATCTCTGATAGTCTTTGTCAGGAGATAGGGTTCAGGCTCCAGCCGGTTCACAAGGTTCCGAACCTTACCGCAATAGAAATATCTGCAGACAAGGCATTTAAAAAGTTTAAAAAAGAACACGAGAAAGAACTGATTAAGCTTTTTGATACCTCCACAAATTTTGACGATGAAGATATTCAGCAAATGATGAGTCTTTCAATACCCGGTATTGATGAAGTCATGAGTTTTAAGACCATTATCGACTTGATGGAAGAAAATAATTTTGACAAATACGTAGTTGATACAGCGCCGACCGGCCATGCATTACGACTATTGTCATCTCCGGTACTGCTTGATGAGTGGATTAAGATGGCAGCAAAAATGAGGTGGAAGTATCGGTACATGATTGAATCTTTCTCCGGCGATTATAAAGAAGACGAGGCCGATGTTATGCTTCTGCAGCTGAAAAAAACCGTTAAACGCATAGCTGCCCTTATGGGCAACAGTCAACAATGTGAATTCATCCCTGTCTGTATCCCTGAAGATATGGCAATTATGGAGACAGGACGGTTGCTCAAAGAACTTCAGAGCTTCAAGATTACATCGCGTCAAATGATTCTGAATAATGTCATGGAAATGGAAGACTCGGGATTTTGCAGGCAAAGAAAAGCCGCTCAGGCAAAGTATAGAGAAAAGGTTTCTGTCCTGTTTAAGCAAATGCAGGTTGTCATTGTTCCGGTATTTCCCGAAGAGATTAAAGGTGTGCCGGCATTGCTGAGGTTAAAAGAGGTTCTTTTTGGACGATAACAGAAAAAGACGGAGATGCCATGAGTTCCGATGAGTTAGTCTTGAAGGTAAAGGAGGCTATTGTCAAGGATGTTGGTCGGGCAATAGCCAGAATAGATCCGCATGATATGTCTCGGTGTGGGTTAGAGTCCGGTGATATCGTTATGATTGAAGGCAAGCGCGCTACAGCTGTTAAGATACTTCCATCCTACCCTGAAGACAGAAACAAAGGGATTATACAGATTGATGGCATAACCAGAGAGAATGCCACTGTTGGTATTGATGAAAAGGTCGTAATCAATAAAGTATCCTTTCGACAGGCCTCAAAAATAAAGCTTAAGCCGGTAACAAAATCCAGTTCACTCATAAAGGCAGACGATGCTAAATACATAGGCTCCCTTATTAATGGATTGCCGGTTACAAAAGGCGATAAAATAAAAGCAACACTGTTTGGATCAGGGTCAATATATTATACAATTACTTCGACAGCCCCTGAAGGTGTTGTATTGATACATCCCGATACCAATATCCAGCTTGAGCTGTCAAAGCAAAACGAAGTTAGAACCAACAAGGTAACCTACGAAGATATAGGAGGGCTTGGCAATCAGGTTCAGCGAATACGCGAAATGATTGAGCTTCCCCTCAAATACCCTGAAATTTTTGAGAGACTTGGCGTCGAACCACCAAAAGGCGTATTTCTCTACGGCCCTCCTGGAACAGGTAAAACCCTCATTGTCAGAGCTGTAGCTCAGGAAACCGATGCCTACTTTATAAATATTTCCGGCCCTGAAATTATGGGGAAGTATTATGGAGAGAGTGAGGCGAGGGTTCGCAATATTTTTGCAGAAGCCCAGGCACATGCTCCATCGATCATATTTATTGATGAAATAGATGCCATTGCTCCCAAGCGAGAGGATATGGGAGGTGAAAAGCAGGTTGAAAAAAGGGTTGTTGCGCAGCTGTTATCATTGATGGATGGATTAGAGTCGAGAGGTAAAGTCATTGTTATTGGGGCGACCAATATTCCTAATTCGATTGACCCTGCCCTGAGAAGACCTGGCCGATTTGATCGTGAGATATCAATTTCTATCCCGGATAAAAAAGGCCGACTTGAGATTCTTCATATCCATACAAGGGGCATTCCATTGTCAGAAGATGTCGATATGCCGAAGATTGCCGACATAACCCATGGTTTTGTTGGAGCAGATCTTGAAGCTCTCGCAAGGGAGGCTGCCATGACAGCACTGCGGAAAATTCTCCCTCAGATTAATTTTGAACTCTCAGAAATACCATACGAGCTGTTAATGCAGCTTGAAGTTACCATGGATAATTTTCTGGATGCTATGAAGGAGGTTGAGCCATCTGCTATAAGAGAAGTATTTGTAGAAGTTCCTGATGTAAAGTGGGAAGATGTTGGAGGGCTTGAAGAAATTAAACAGGCACTGAAAGAAACGGTTGAGTGGCCCTTGAAATACGCTGAGCTGTTTAAAAAAGCAGATGCCAGGCCTCCTAAAGGAATAATCCTTTATGGTAAACCCGGTACAGGTAAAACTTATCTTGCGAAGGCACTCGCAAGTGAAAGCGGGGTAAACTTTATCTCAGTTAAAGGACCTCAGATATTGAGTCGTTTTATTGGAGAATCAGAGAAAGGAGTCCGTGAACTTTTCAGACTTGCAAAACAATCAGCGCCGACAATCCTGTTTCTTGATGAAATAGACAGCCTTACGCCGCGAAGAAGGAATGACGGAACAGAGTCTGGGGTCATTGAACGGGTTATCAGTCAGTTCCTTACAGAAATGGACGGTATTGAGGAGTTGAAGGGTGTAACAGTGCTTGCCGCAACAAACAGGATTGATATCATTGATCCGGCACTGCTGCGTTCGGGTCGATTTGATCTCATGTTTGAAGTTCCCTTGCCTGACAGAGTGACAAGAGAAAAAATATTTAACATTCATACAAAAAAAATGCCGCTTGGAGATGATGTCAACCTGAGAACTTTGGCGGAAAAGATAGAAAATATGACAGGTGCGGATATTCAGTTTATTTGTCAAAAAGCAAAGATGTGTGCTATTCGTGAAGTGATAGATAAAGAGGAATCATCAGAAACTACCGAAATATATATTCAAAATAAACACTTCGAAGAGGCTATACAAACAGTGCTGCTTCAAAACAGTAATATTTTTAATTAGTTAGATATGAATAAGCAAGGTATATATATCTATGGATTTGTTCCAAATGAATGTATCGCTACAGCTGATAATCTATTGACAGAATCCGGAATCTATACAATAGAGTTCAACAAGATTGCTGCAGTAGTATCAGATACAAAGATCGAAAACATCGAATATATGAATAGGGAAGAGCTTGCGCATCTTCTTGTTGATCACCAGCGAAAGATCGAGAAAATAATGAGCAGTTGGTGTTCAAAGATAATTCCGATGCAGTTTGGTACAATTGTTAGTTCAGGAAATGATGTAGTTAAGATAATACAAAATGGAAGCAGTATACTTAATGATACGTTTAAAAATATAGACGCTGTTGAAGAGATTGATTTGGTCGTAGTGTGGAATGATTTTGGCGGGATTATAAAGCACATATCAGAAAATGCTCAAATAAGAAAACTGAAAGAAAATATTATTAATAAAAAAAGTTATGATGAGGCCGATAGCATTAGTATAGGAAAGTTGATGAAAGAAAAAATTGATCAAAAAAACAACAAGGTGAATAATGATATTATTAATTCAGTGATGCCATTCTGCATTAGTGCAAAAAAACATGACACAATGAATGATGAAATGCCTGTAAATTGTGCGTTTCTGGTTAAAAAAGAAGAACATGAATTATTTATGGAAAAAATTGATGCACTTGATCAAGGATATGCGAATAAGCTGAATTTCAAGATTGTCGGGCCTCTTCCATGCTACAGTTTTTATACGATTGAAAGCAAGTTGATAAAGAAGGATGATATTGAAAAAGCCAAAAAAATACTTGGTATTGATCTGTTAAATCAAGACTATGATTTAAAAAAAGCGTATCGCACAAAAGCATCCATGACGCATCCAGATAAACTGGTTGATAATGCGAATGATGAAAACGACAGTTTCATTGCAGCTAATAACGCATATAAACTATTACTTGAATATGCTAGCATCATAACACAATCGCCCGAAAATGTATCGAAAGACCCTTTATATCTTGTTAAAATAAAAAATTGATATGCAAAAGGACGGAAAATATGTTTATTGTATAATTGCAACTGCCTATGAGTGCAATTTTGGACCAATTGGAATAGGCGGAAGGGGTGATTTAGTCAGTTCAGTAGGATTCGAAGGATTGAGCATGGTAGTCAGTGATCATCCGTTAAATCATTTTGTAGTGAATCCCGAGAATATTCTGGCACATCAAAAAGTCATCGAGGCTGTTATGAGTCAGTTTAATAGTGTAATTCCTGTAAGATTTGGTACAGTGGCTGCTACACCAGATGAAATCCGTAATCTGCTTGATAGACGGTATAGTGAGTTAATAGAACTTCTTCAACGTTTTGAAAATAAAGTTGAATACAATCTTAAAGGTTCATGGCGTAAAATGGGGGTGATTTATAAGGAGGTTGATAAGGAGAATAAAGCACTCAAAGAGCTTAAAAGTAAAATTGACGCCATGGAGGATAAAGAGAAAAAAGATACACTTATCCTTGAAGCTGGACACATTATAGAAGAGGCCGTTCAAAAAAAGAAAGAATCAGAAGCGGAAGAAATTGTTTCGGCATTTCGAAAGACGATAGTCGCATATAAGCATAACAAGACTACAGGCGAGTCCATGTTTATGAATACAGCTATTCTGATAAACAAAGGCAGAGAAGTTGAGTTTGATAATATTTTAACCTCAATAGGTGAAAAATATAAAGATAGAAGTGATTATTTTTATACAGGTCCTTTGCCGATATTTAATTTTATTGACTTGAGAATTCTTCCCGAAAAATGGGAGCTCTGATTCCACTATACCATAATAAAAAATGAATGCTGAGAGTTTAAAAGAAGGAAAATACATTTATGGTATTATTCGTAATTCCGATCAGGTTGATTTTGGTCAAATTGGCATTGGTGGTCGACATGATAATGTGTACGGTGTTATATATAGAGATATATGTGCGATTGTAAGCTCATCGCCAATTGTACAATATGAAGCGCGACGCATAAATATGATTGCTCATCAAAAAGTACTGGAAGAAGTAATGAAGCGGTTTAATGTATTGCCTGTCAGATTTTCAACAATATCGCCACATGACAACAACAACGCTATAGTTGAAATATTGACCGAAGATTATAAACGGCTTAATGATTTGCTCGATAAAATGAAGGGTAAAAAAGAACTTGGATTGAAGGTTGTAGCTGAAGAGTCAAAAATATATGAAAATATTATACAAAAATATGATAATATAAGGTCATTGAGAGATAAACTTATAAATCAGCCATCAGATAAAATACACTATCAGAGAGTAAAGATTGGTGAAATGGTTGCTGAAGCGCTTAAAAATGAAATTGAGACTTATAAGAAACTGATACTTGATTCATTGAATCCAATCGCAGATGATGTTAAGATCACTGAAAATTATGGAAATCTAATGATACTTAATGCTGCTTTTCTTATAAAAGAAACGAATGAGCCCCTCTTTGATGCCGCGGTAAATGAGTTGGATAGAAAATATGGAGATGTTATGACATTTAAATATGTAGGCACTCTTCCGCCATATAATTTTGTTAATTTATCAATTAATACAAAAGGAGAGTAATATTTTTATTTTAGACGATATATTATTTGCTCCAATAAACGGACTGATATTTGTAGCAAAAAAAATCAATGATGTTGTTGAGAAAGAGACGTCCGATGAAGGTACGATAAAGGAACGACTTATGGCACTTCAACTCAGATTTGAGTTAGATGAGATAAGTGAGGAGGATTATGATAGGGAAGAGGACGATCTTCTGAGAAAACTCGAACAAATACGTGTAGATAAACAAAATCGGTAAATATTTTTAGGCAACCCTATCGGAGAATGTAATGAGTAAGATAATTGATGTTCGAAATGCGGTTATCAGCTTTCTTAAAGAAAATATCCAAACTACGGAAGTTACGGTAATAAAAATAGAAAAAGTGCAAGAGGTGTGGAAGACAGTTGCGGAGGTATATGAAGATGATTCATTTTTGAAATCCATGAACCTCCCTCCAAAAAAAGTCAGGTTATTTTATGCAGTCGTCCTCGACTCTGAATTGGAAGTAATTTCTTTTAACAGGATTGCTGGGTATGACGATTCGGAAAATGAAAACAATTAATTATTGAAATACTGTGAATTTAGAGAGTAATCAGTTGATTTATGTCTATTGCGTAACCGGTACTCCACCTGCGCAAGGAGAAGCATTTTTAAATGATAATATATACGTCATAGAGAATAATGGATTATATATAACAGTTAAAAATGTATGGAATAAAGAATATTCAAAAGAAAATTTAAAGATAAATATATCCAACGAGGCATGGCTTGATAAAAATGCTAGATTGCATATATCTGTAATTGAAAATATAATGGAGACTACTACTGTAGTTCCCTTTAATTTCGGCACTGTGTATACGTCGAAAGAGAGTTTAACCGAGTTTGTGAAAAAATATAATCATGATTTAAGGGATGCTTTAATGCGTCTTGAAAATAAACAAGAGTGGGCTCTTAAAATATATTGTGATAAAAATAAAGTGCTCAATAATATTAATTTATTGAGTATAAATATTGCTGATATTGATCTGCAGATTAAAAAGAGTTCTCCAGGTAAAGCTTATATCCTTGGAAAGAAAAAAAATGAAATTATTGAAAAAGAAATAACGGTTATCTATAATTCTATTTCAAAATTAATATTTACACGTCTTCATGAGTTAAGCGAGGAGTATAAGTTACATACACTTTTGACTAATGAAATATCAGGAAGATCTGATGATATGATCCTTTATGTAAGTTATTTTATAAAAAAAGAAAATATCGATAATTTTATTTATCAAGCCGATGCTTTTATGACTGAATATGAAAATATAAGTTTAGATATAGACCTTACAGGTCCTTGGCCACCATATACATTTTTAAATATTTCTAACTGATATGCAGGAAGATCTCTACGACGTAAACAAGGAAATTACCATACTTGATATATTAGATCGTGTGCTGACAAAAGGAGTCGTTATTACCGGCGATATTGTAATATCAGTTGCCGATATAGACTTGATTTATCTTGGTCTAAGAGTACTGTTAAGTTCCGTTGAGACAATGGAGAACATGAAGGCAGTAGATCGCTAGCTAAAAATACTATTTTTATGTCATTACTTCTATATGCAATTATCGATAATAAAAAAGTTGATTATGAAATAAACGAATTTATCGATAAACTTGCACTTGATACAAATGTAAGACTTCAGATAATAAGATTGAATAACCTTTATGCACTCGTTTCATCTATATCAAGAGAAAAATCGGATGTATCTCGAAATGATCTTTTGATCTATGCTGAAATTGTCGATAAAATCTCAGAAAAGTATACTGTATTACCTATGCGTTATGGATCTGTTTTAGATGCTGATAATGATGTGGTAATATATTTGAAAAATAATGAAAGTTCGTTTACAGATTCTCTAGAACTATTATATAATAAAGAGGAGTATGCTGTTAAACTCCTTTTCTCAGCAAAAAAAAACAATGCTCCTGTTAAAGATACTTTTTCCTGTCAAAAAAAGTCACTGCCTGCTGTTTTACAAGGTAATACTGAGAGCAAAAAATATCTATTGAACAAATATGAAAATTATACAGTTCAAGAGCAAAGAGATAAATATATTGAAAATATTAAATCGTATTTTGCAAGTAAAATACATACGATAGCAACATATGTTGATTTTAAAAAGCCACTATCTTCCACAATTATTATCGATGCTGTAATATTGATTGAAAAATCAAAAAAAAATGAGCTCCTCGATATAGTATTAAAAATGCAGGCACTATATCCCGAACACAATATCATTTTGACAGGTCCGTGGCCGCCATATAATTTTACAAAAATATAAATTTCATTGAAATGAATGATGATAAAATCATATTTCATGCAGGCTCAGTCGGTGAGATAATAGAGGAACTTGAAAAAATAAAGCCAGGTTTAGAAGGAAGAATCAATGCTACACCTGAAAATGTTGATTCTGGGCTTGCAAAACTTGTGTTGACTCTTATAGAGTTAATAAGGAAGTTGATGGAAAAACAGGCGATGCGAAGAATTGAAGGTGATACTTTGACAGATGATCAAATTGAAAACCTTGGAGAAACCCTTATGAAACTGGAAAACAAAATGGAGGAGCTTAAAAAAATATTTAATCTGACTGATAAAGACCTTAACCTTAATCTTGGGCCATTAGGTGATCTGATGTAATGTATATATCTATAATAGGCACCTCTCTTTGTTCATTAATATATTTATTTCGGAAGAGTAATAATAATTTTAGTTCCGCTTTTGAGATCACTTAATATTTTAATATTCCCATTCATTTCTTTAATTATTCCATGGCTGATAGAAAGTCCAAGGCCAGTGCCTTTACCGGAATCTTTAGTTGTGAAAAACGGGTGCATAATATAATCTATATTTTTTTTGCTGATGCCTATTCCGTTATCTTCTATAGTTATTGTTGCCGTGTCTGCAATCTCGTAGGAATTTACGGTTATTTTCCTGTCAATGTAACTTGTCTCTGAAATTATTTTCTCTTGAATAGCGTCGATTGAATTTTTAATTAAATTAGCTATTACCTGTTCAAACTTGTAAATATTTCCACTGACTAAAATATTTTCTTTCTCCGGTTTGAAAAAAAGTGTTATAGACTTATTTTTGCATTGTTCAGTGAACATCATCAGCGCATTTCGAATCCCTTTATTGATGTTTATAACTGATGATACATAATTTTTATCCTTACTTGTGAACGATCTTATGTTATCGATTATTGTTTGAACTCTTATAATGTTTTCAAAAATCTTCTCTGACTTGATTTTGATGTCTTTTTCACCACTCCAATTGTATTTTTTCGCTTCATATAAAATATTATCAACGATCAGCCCAATATTGTTAATAGGCTGATAAATTTCATGCGCAATGCCGGAAGCCATCTCTCCAAGACTTATTAATCTCTTGGCGTGAAATAGTTCTGCTTCAATAATTTTGCGCTGAGAAATATCTCTGATGATTATCATGTACGATGATGGTGCTCCATTATAATCCTGTATTAATGCTGCGCTTATTTCTGCTGAATAAAGAGTGTTATTTTTCTTTTTCAGAAGTATCTCTTTATTTTGAATCAAACCTTCTCGAAAGGTTATATCAAAAATATCATCAATTATTTTAATATCCGTTTCATAAACCAGACTCGAAAAAGGCTTTCCAATGACCTCGGATTTGTTGTTTGATCCATATATTTCTAAACCTATATCAGAGATGCTGCTGATTATTCCTTCAAGATTCGTTGTTATAATACTGTCAGGTGATGCCGAAATAAGGGTTTGATATTGTTTGTCAAACTGCCTTCTTGCCTTTTCAGCTTCATTACGTTCATTCGATAGACTTATAAAAACTGCTACGGAGTCTATTTTATTGAATTCACCAATAACTGGATAAGCAGATATTTGATATATGCGCTCATTTTCCTGATCGGCAAGGCTTTCTATACCTTTAAACATGTCTTTAAAATGAATAGGCTCCCCGGACTCGAAAAGATGTTGAAATTTGTCCTTTCTCTCTTCAAGAAGTTGAAGAGAAAAAAGATTGTTAAAATCATATCCGTTTAGACTGGCAAGTTTCTCAGTAGAGAAAATACTGTTGAAATTATCATTTGACTCAAGTATTATTCCATCGCGTCCTATTGAACAGACAGCTTCTTCGCATGAATTCAAAAGACTGTCCAGGTTGGTCGTATTGATCAGTTGGTTTGAGTAGACATTTTTGTAGTCAGATGTGTCAATAGTGATGCCAACGTACCGCTTTACATATCCGGCATCATTTTTAACTGCAAATCCCTGAGTCATTAATCGTCGGGTTGTGTCATTATGATCAATGATATTGTAAACCACATTAAATGCTTCACCCTGCCCGACAGCATTATTTATAATAATTTCTGTGTGCTCCTTGTCGCTCGGCAAAATTGATTTCAGCCAGAGCTCATAAGAAGGAATTCCTGAATGAAGGTCAAGTCCAAAAAGCATGCGCTGATCGTCATTCCAGATCATTTCTCCATTATCGAGATTCCACTCCCAGTTCGCTGTCTTAAAGGTAATCATAGGCGAGAGTACCATGACGAAGTACCCTTTCTGGTGACTGTAAACCCTTATATCAAACCATCTGGTCAGTGGCGGATAGTAAAATTCAAACTGTTCCGAAACACCGCTCAAAGCGACTCGCCCCAACTTGTTTAAAAACTCAGGATTTGTATTGATGATATCTGGCAGCACTTCAGACATATTTCGCCCTTCAACCCTCTCTAATCCGGTCAATTTTTTAAAATTCATGTTGACCACTTCGTAAATGAAATCAACAGGGCTATTATCTTCAAAAATCACTCGGCAATAGGCAAACCCGTTTTCCATATTATTGAAGAGGTTTCGGTAGTGTACTCTATTGTCAATCGCTTCATTTTCAGAAAGAGCCAGAGTTGTAATATCAATGCTGAAAAAAAGAAGTTTGTTAATGGCACCATCTTTATCAGGGATCGGGAAAATGGTATGACGCAATATTTGGTTCTCTTGCTCATCATCAAACGAAAGTCGTTCGCCGGAAAAAATTACCTCTTCTATTTTTCTTTTGCGGTCTGTTACAAGTTCTGCAGGAAGTAGAGTATAGAAATTTGAGCCGATGATATTTTCCTGTTGTTCCTTGACGCTTTCTGAGAATGACTCATTGGAGATAAGGATGGTGCCTTTTCGATCAATAAGAATCATCGCTCCTGGAAATGAATAGAACAGGTTCAGAAGTGACAGGTCATCTTCTTTTTTATCAAGAACAGCCATAAGCAGTTCTTCCATTGAATGGTTTTCTGCCATAAGCAAGAGTCGCAGGCGGAACGCCGTAAATGATTCGTAGCGTCTCCTTTCCGTGATGTCGTGAACAATTGCATAGAGAATATCTTTTCCTTCAATCACGATATTGTTGCTGAACACCTCTACATCCCGTATTGATCCATCTGCTCTTTTATGTTGAAACAGGAACTGGTTTTGCTCAGAATTTCTTGCTTTGCTCAGGTTAGCTTTGACTTCCCTGTTTGTAACGTTGGTGATCTGCTGGATAGACATGTTACGCAGTTCTTCAACTGTCCACCCGTAAAACTCAGCTGCGGCTCGATTGGCATCAATGATCTTCCCTGTATCAGGGTCAAGAAGAATCATGACTGCTGAGTGCTTTTCAAACAGCATCCTGAATCGTTCTTCACTTTTTTTCAGTGCAGCTTCTGCCTCTTTTTGCTCAGTGATGTCGTTAATGATAGAATAGAAAACCTCTCTGCCATGAATTACAAAAGAACTGCTTACCACATCTACTATTCTGATAGATGCATCAGCTCTTCGGTGGCGAAACACAAATTTGTTCTGCTTCAGTTTTCTGACTTTATCGAGGTTACTCATTTTCTCTTCGTATGAGTCTATATTGATTTGTTGAATGCTCATTTGCCTGAGTTCTTCAACCGTCCAGCCATAAAAATCAGCAGCAGCCTGATTGGCATCAATGATGTTAAATGTTTTGGGGTCTATAAGCAGCATGATTGAAGAATGGCCTTCAAACATTTTTCTTAATCTCTCCTCGCTTTGCTTCAGGTCATCTTCCATTATTTTTTGTGCCTCACTGTTTCGCAATATCGTAATGCCGTAGGCCAGATTATCAGCCAGGGAGGTGAGCAGCGCTGTCTCTTTTGCATTAAAGGCATCGGGTATTCCGGAATAAATAGTTAATGCCCCAATCGTCATATTGTTCACATTCAATGGTAAACTCAAAATGGAAGCGTACCCTCGCTCTATCGCCTCTTTTTTCCATGTTTGGAACTGTGAATCTTCCTGGATATCATAGGAGAATGATGGTTGTCCGTTGCGGATAGCGCGTCCCGCAGGGCCTTGTCCAAGAGGAACATCAGCCCACGAAATCATTGATGTTTCAAGGTACCCTTGTTCGAAACCTGCCTGAGCGTGCGGTCGAATGGTTTTTGCATTGTCATGTTCCGCATATCCGACCCATGCCATCCGGTATCCGCCGGTTGTGACGATGATATCGCAGATTTTTTGCAGCAGTTCCATTTCATCGTTGGAATGAACAAGTGCACTATTGCAATTGTTTGTTGCCAGGAGCGCTCGATTCATCCTCTGAAGTTCCGCCTCTATGAGTTTGCGATCGGAAATATCAGAGAATATTGCGACCAAGTATCCTTTTTTGGGGCGGTAAATATTGATATCAAACCATTTATTCAATGCTGCAAGGTATATTTCAAACTGAACGGGAATCCCGGTTTCGACAACTTGTCTATGTTTTTCTATAAAATCAGGATTTGACTCTGCGATTCCGGGCATAACTTCGGTCAATTTTCGTCCGATAACGTTTTTTAAGCCGGTCAGTGTTTCATAACCCTTATTGACCTCTTCATAAATAAAATCAACAGAACGCCCCTCATCGATAATCATCCGGCAGAATGCGTAACCGCTTTGCATATAATCAATGAGGTTGCGATGATGATTCGTACTGGCGATTATAGAATGTGCTGGCCTCTGGAGTTCCGGCGGGCTGTTATGTTTTTTTCTTTCAGACGACTTTTTCCGCATTAGTTTCTTTTAATGTTCATGAGGTATCAGTGGACCGTCTAAGCGTCATGAAATCAAAACGCGGCAACAGTTCCCATTTCTATTCCTCGCCCTCTTTTTTAACGATGATGATTCCTAATTTTTTTATTTTTCTAATAAGTGCATAGCGGCTGATCCCAAGAAATTCTGCAGCTAACGATTGATTGTATCTGGCATTTTCCAGGGCTGTTCGGATACATTCTATCTCGTTTTGTACCAGTTTTATGCGGGTTGATTGTTTTGCTGGAATTGTGCTCTGCCGTGAAGGCAAGGTAAAGTCGTTAGGCATAAGTATACTGCCTGAACAGAGGATAATCGCCCGCTCAGTCATATTCCTCAGCTCTCGTATATTTCCCGGAAAACTATAGCCGACAAGCTTATCAAAGACCTTATCATCAATGTTTTTAATTGGTTTGTTGATTTTTTTTGAAAACTCTACACTAAAATCAATAAGTAAGGGGGCGATATCTTCAGTTCGTTCGCGAAGAGGAGGAATGTGGATATGAAGAGTGTTGAGCCGGTGCAGGAGATCAAGCCTGAACTTTTTTTCTTCAACAAGAGATTCAAGGTCAACATTGGTTGCGGCAATGACTCTGAAGTTGGTCTTTATTGTTTTTGTATCACCAACTCTTGTTATTTCCTTTTCTTCAATGGCACGTAATATTTTAGACTGAAGCATATAAGGCATATCGGCAATTTCATCAAGAAAAAGAGTCCCTCCATCACAGAGCTCAAACAATCCTTTTTTATCGAAGACTGCCCCTGTGAATGCGCCTTTCTTATGGCCGAAAAATTCACTTTCCATAAGAGATTCTGTAATGGCACTGCAATTGATAGCCCCGAAATAATTATCACAGTGTGGCCCCATATAATGAATGATTCGTGCAATGATCTCTTTTCCTGTTCCGCTCTCTCCTGTTATCAGGACATTGACATCAACATATTTGGAAGCAGTTTTTGCAAGTTCAAAAATTTTGATGATCTGAGGGCTTTTGCCGATAAAATGACGTCCTATCGATGCCTGAATATTTTTTGTGATCAAAGAGTGTTTTTCTTCTATTTGCGCTAACTTCTGCTGCATATAGAGGTATTTCTGGGTACGTTCGATTGCTATCTGCAGATCTATAAATCGTAATGGCTTACGCATATAGTCGAACGCTCCGAGCCTTATTGACTCAATGACGGTATCCATATCGCCATGCGCCGAAACCATAATAACCTCAATGGCGGGGTATTGCGATTTCACTTTTTTTAAAACGTCCAGTCCGCTCGTTCCTGGCAGTCGAATATCAAGAATAATCAGATCAATGTCATTATGGTTCAATACCTCAAACCCAGCTTCCACGGTGTTTGCCGTATAAGCGATAAACCCTGAATTTTCAAAGTACTTTTTCAGTTCTTCCGTGAAATCAACCTCATCGTCGAGTATTAATACCTTCAAAATGCTTTGATTTGTCGCGGTGGTCTCTGTGTTTGAGTGTTTCATTATAACTGATTGAAGATAGAGTTGATCAGGCCCTGCTGATTCTTCGTTAACCTATATGCAAAAGGCCGGTACTTCCACAATGTCCTGAACAGGGTGGTCAGCAAGTGAGTAGTTCACTCTTTTTCATGGTTTTTTTTATAAAGCGATCACATCCTGCCTTTTTGGCTTTTATATTCTCTTCATTAGAAGTAAATGCCGTCCGCATCTCATTCGGTAAAAAAGAATAATCCGATATGCTCAGCCTGTTGTGCAACAGTCGTTCTTGAGCAAGAGAACGTAAATCAGATGGGATAGTTCGTGTATTGCTGTGCTGCTTATGTTGCATGGGGAACGCACTTTTGTTACGGCCGATCATAAAAATCTCACTCACCTTGAAATCTGCTTTTCATCATTTTCATTGTAATTAAGGGCTGTTTTTTAGTTGAGAAGAAGCGTTCAGGTTATAATCGATAACCTTCTATTGTAAATATAGATAATATATTATTTATGCATATAAGCGATATTGATGCAGCCCTATGCATTTGAATATATATAAAAAAATGGTATGGAAATATGTTTTAGGAGCGCTGGTACGTTGCAAAGGATAATTGACCAAATGTCCTGTTGAGATACGGGTTAACGGGGGGGGGAATGACGAATTGCCGCAAGAGAGATCTCTCCTCTTGTGCACGTCACAAAGGATTTTCAGGTGATAGGGTGGCTACCTCTGTACAAGTTGCTTTATCAGTTCAAGCAGCTCGTTTTTATTGATTGGTTTTGTGATAAAGCTGTCGCAGCCGGCTTCTTTTGCTTTATTTCTGTCTTCTGGTAAAGTATATGCAGTCTGGGCGATAACCGGCAGGTCGGGCCGCAGCGCTTTGATCTGTCTTGTTGCCTCTAACCCGTTCATCACTGGCATTTTTATATCCATGAGAACCAGGTTGATCTCCGAAAATTGCTTGACCAGATTCACTGCATCCAGCCCGTTACCGGCATAGAGAAAGTTGAGGTTCTCCCCTTTAAAGTACTTACTCATCAGGTAACTGCTTATCAGGTGATCTTCAACTATAAGAATGGTAAGACCCTCAAACGATTCGAGTCGTTCAGGGTTGATCTCCTCTCTGATGGGTTCCTTTTTCTCCATGTTTTAGCTGTAAGTAGAAATTCATGTCACCGGTTAAACGCAACAGAAAAAATTGGTCATAAAGCCGGAAGTATCTGTTTCTAACAGAGATTACGGACTCTTGTTGACGACAATATAATACTCTTTTTTATATATTTATTACGTGATATATTCATCATCCGTCCTCCATTCTTAAGCTGTAATTCCAACACAAAAAGAATATAACAGTATCAGCAAACCTGGTTGTTCAGTATGTCCTGTACGCTCTTCATGAGCATTTTAATGCCGAATGGTTTTGTAATAAAATTGACACCTTCATTAAAAAATGCATTATGTCCAATGAAGTCGGACGTGTAGCCTGAGATAAAGAGGGTTTTAAGGCCAGGGCACTGTGAAGTAAGTGTTTTGGAAAGCTCAGTTCCGTTCATTCCTGGCATGACAACGTAAGCATTCCCACTTGACATAATGCCAGTTTTCATCAAGCATATAAAAAGTACCGGGGATGCTTTCCATAATAGTTTTGTTGAAAATCCGCTCCTTTTCCAGCAAACTTTTAGTACGATCATTATCAATCATCTCCTCTGCAATAAGCAACATGCGATCGACAATTTCAGACGGTGATTTTAGAGGGTGGATCGTAAGTCTCAAGGTGCCTGCTTCCACGCTATTATCAAGCAATACCCGCCTGCCGCTTCGTAGTGCTTCATCTACGCTCTTTCTAAGGGCGGCAGTAATCTCCGGCAGAAGGATATCGTAAATACGTGCACCGGGTCGTCCTTGCCGGTTATTGATGAAAACGGGGACGGAGCAGTCAAAGACATCAAGGATTGTGCCGGCACCATCAAGGATACATACCGGTTCTGGAATAATGTCGAAAGGTGAGGGAATCGTACGATTGCTATTATTGTTAGGCATGGTATCAAGGCCTTTTAGATTTCGGCACAGTCAAATATTATGCTGGTTTGTGAGAGACAATGGCATCATGCCTGCCGTCTATTGAGCAGAAGAGGGGTGTTGACTTTTATTCCGCAGGGTATTCAAGGGGGGACATTATAAAAAAGTACAAATTTGCTTTCTGTATCTCTTAATATAGAACCTGAGACAATATGTATGCAACTATTTGTTAAGTCAAGGTCTACTGATTGCGGCTTTTACAATGCTGTCGCATTGTTATGTTTTATATTTCGGTAATATGCCGATGATCGTACATTAAAAATACTGATTCATTCTTGCCGATTCATGGAGACATTCAGTGTTGAGTGAACTTTCCGATATCAGGGAGACAAATAATGGAGCTCCAATTCTATGGCGCAACCGAACGGGTGACCGGTTCCTCTCATATTCTTAGAGTGAATAGGTTGACAGTTTTAGTGGACTGCGGTCTAATACAGGGTTCTCGAGTTGATGAAGCGCTTAATCACCTGCCTTTTCCTTTTGATCCAGCATCAATAGATGCTGTTTTGCTTACTCACGGCCATATTGACCACTCCGGTCGTCTTCCATTACTTGTAAAGCAGGGGTTCAAAGGGCCGGTTTATACAACACCGGCAACCGTTGATCTCTGCAAGGTACTGCTGCTTGACTCGGCCTCTCTTGGTGAGCGGGACGCCGAGTATCGTCAGAAGCATCCTGAAACAAAGTCGGATAAACATGCCGAACCTCTCTATACTCGCGATGATGCATTGCGCGCACTTAACACCATGACAGGTCTGCCTTTTGGCAGGAAGCAGCAAATTCTTCCAGGGATAACCGTTCGCTTCCGTGATGCCGGGCATATTCTTGGATCAGCTCTTGTTGAAGTCTGGCTAAAAGAAGATACCCTGACAAAAAAACTGGTTTTCAGCGGCGATATCGGGCAATATGGCGGTCCGATTCTGAACGATCCTGAAACAATTGAGGAGGCAGATGCAGTCATTCTTGAGAGTACCTATGGAGATCGTCTTCACCGGGAACTTAAGCTTACCCTTGCTGAAATAGGGCAGATTATCCGGGCGGCAGGCAGTAGCAGCGGAAACATTCTTATTCCTGCTTTTGCGATTGGAAGAAGTCAGGAACTGCTCTACCTTTTTGGAAAGTATTATGAAGAGTGGGGGCTTGATCAGTGGCAGGTTTTTCTTGATAGTCCCATGGCTATTGAAGCAAGTATTATCTACTGGAATTATCCGGAATTATATGATAAGGAGGCTGCTGCATTCCGTAATGACAAAAGCATGATGCCTCATTTGAAAAACCTTCATTTTACCCCGAAGCCGGAACAGTCAAAGGCTATCAATGCTATAAAAAGCGGTGCGATTATCATTGCAGGAAGCGGAATGTGTAATGGCGGAAGAATTTTACATCATCTTAAACACAATATTGAGCGTCCTGAATGTTCTTTGATCATAACTGGTTTTCAGGCGGAAGGAACCCTTGGGCGTTCACTTGTTAATGGAGACAGGGAGGTTGTTATTCATGGCAGAACCTGTCAGGTAAAAGCTGCTCTCCATACTATCGGTGGTTTATCAGCACATGGAGATCAGGATGATCTGCTTCGATGGGTTGGCGGGTTTGTCAATAATCCGGAAATATTTATCGTTCATGGTGATGAACCGGTTAAAAAAATTTTCCAGGATGCAATTAATGAGCATTTGCACCTGAAGGCAACAACTCCTGCATCGGGTGATGTGATCACATTCGGTTCGTAAATTTTTTTATCCGCTATTCTGTAATCAGCTCTTTGTTACTCTTTTGCAAAACATTTGCATCGGAGTTGCGAGTCTTGGAACCATTGCTATTTTAACAGTGGGTTATTGATGGTGGTTGTCGATTGCAATACTGCATTGATGATGATGATCGTTTTTTTATGTTTTTAACAAAGATACTATGTCAGTTACTTCATTCAGGGAGCTTGTCCCTATTCTTCAGACCTCGATTGGACCGATGATTCTTATTTCCGGGCTTGGTCTTCTCCTGCTTACCATGACCAACAGGCTTGGTCGTATCATTGACCGCTCAAGATCGCTGCTTGATAATCTGGAGTCCAATCCTGAGTCCTATGTTCTGCGGATAAACAGGGAGGTGGCTATTCTCTGGAAGCGGGCCCGATACATCCGTGTTGCTATTCTGCTTGCCTGTATGACCTGTTTTGGCGCTTCACTGCTGATTATCATGCTCTTTCTCAGCGCTCTGGTCAATATAGATCTGCCTATGGTGCTGTCGGCTGTATTTATCGGCAGTATGCTCTGCCTGAGCTGTTCACTGCTCTTTTTCTTCCTTGATGTGAATATGAATCTTGCTGCCTTCAGTATAGAGATGGATAGTCATGATAAGAAGAGGCTTATTCTGGAAACAAAAGGATACTGAACCAGCAAAACCTTTTATCCCCTCGGATGAAAGGTTTTATGGACTTCCTTGATGAAAGAACGGTCGATATGGGTGTAAATCTGGGTAGTAACAATCGAACTGTGGCCAAGCATTTCCTGCACGGCGCGAAGATCAGCCCCCCCCTCAAGCAGATGGGTTGCGAAGGTATGGCGAAAGGTATGCGGACTGATATTTTTTTCAATCCCAGCGAGCTCGCCGTATTGTTGCACCATGGTATAGATAGCCATTCTTGATAGCTTTTTCCCTCTTGAATTCAGAAAGAGATAGTCCAGGGAGTCGCGCTTCACCAGCGACAGGCGAAGCCCCGTTCTGTAGTGGTTGATCCACTGTATGGCTGAGTCGCCGACCGGAACCACTCTCTCTTTCGATCCTTTCCCGAAAATTCTTATAAACCCGGCTTCAAGATAAAGACTCTGCTGCTGTATGTTGACCAGCTCGCTTACCCTTATGCCTGTAGCGTAAAGCAGTTCGAGCAAAGCTTTGTCCCTTGTACAGTATTTGCCAGGCGTGATAGTGCCGAGTGGTGCTTCAAGCAGACGCATGGTCTCCTCGACTGTCAAAACGGCAGGAAGGTATCTGGACTGTTTGGGTAGATGGAGGGTTTCCGCCGGATTTGTATCAAGCACGCGTTCGATAGCCAGGAATTTGTGAAATGATCGTATTGCCGAGATGTTTCTGGCTATAGAACGTGCCTCTAATCCTGTCGCATAAAGCTCATTGATAAACTCCTCAATATGATGAGACGTTATGGCTCCCATTTCACAGGAACTATCCTGCATGAACAGCAGATAGCGCTTGAGGTCGTTGTTGTAAGCCTCGCTCGTGTTTTGGGCAAAGTTACGCTCTATCTGCATATAGTTCAGAAAATTTTTAAGAGCGCTCCTGTACTGGTTATGCAGCGTGTTCATTCCCCGACTCTCTTTTTTTTCGTAACCGCTGGCAGAACCCGCCATCAAAACCTGCATGCTTGCCCGGCAGGGTGAGGATGGAACCCTTGCCTTCCTGGTTTTTCAGGAATGTTTCAGGCACACTCCCATTGACGGGGTCAGCAGTAAAATCGGGATGTCTTTGGAGAAATGCCTCTATCTGCATCGTGTTCTCTTCAGGCTCGATAGAGCATGTGGCATAAACCAGGATGCCATCCTCGTCCAGCAGCTCTGCAGCATGATCAAGCAGCTCTGCCTGCAGCGTCTGGAGCTCTTGAAGCGTCGCGGGGGTCAGTTTCCAGCGCAGTTCAGCACGTCGGCCAAGGACACCTGTTCCCGTGCAGGGCACATCAAGAAGGATGCTGTCAGGGCGTTTTTCGGGCATGTAATTCCGGGCGTCAGCTGCTGCTGTGGTGATGATGGTTATGCCAAGAGCATTGGAATGGTTCTCTGTTTTCAGCAGTTTCTGTTCGTACAGGTCAACAGCGGTAAGCTCCCCGCTGTTCTGCATCAGTTCAGCCACAAAGGTGGATTTTCCTCCCGGTGCTGCACACAGGTCAAGCACACGGCTTCCTGGTGCGGGTTTCAGCACCAGGCAGGCAAGTGCCTGGGTAGGGTTTTGTATAGTACAGAGTCCGTCAGTCACCGCAGGCTCAAAGCTGTTGAACTCCTTTGAAAGAAAAAAGTTTTCCATACCGCACTCTTCATGCACTGCTGTCTCAAAAAGGGGGTTTGAAAAAAATTCCCTGACGGATGTTCTGAGCCGGTTGATGCGGAATCCAAAAAGCGGGAACTGGTTATTATAGTTGAGTATAGCTTCGGTTTGCTCCTTTCCGTATCTGCCAATCCATCGCTTCACCAGCCATTGCGGGTGCGAGTATTTGATGGCAAGCTGTTCCTCTGGGCTTTTATCCTTCAGCCATTCGTCAAGGGTTGCACTTTCCGGGGTGATTTTTCTTAAGACGCCGTTGACAAGTTTCGACATTCTTTCGCCTTTATACTTTCGGGCAAGCTTTACACATTCGTTGACAGCTGCCCAGTCGGGAATCTTGTCGAAAAAGAGAATTTGATAGGCTCCAAGTCGGAGAATGTTTCTCATAACCGGTGCCGCTTTTTCCAGAGTGTGGTGGTAGAAGCGTGCGATAATGAAGTCAAGCTGACTGCGGTATCGGAGGACTCCGTTCACCAGCCCGGTAGCCAGTGCCCGGTCGATACGGTTTAAGGTCGTGTGCTGCAGCATCTGGTGCAGTAGCTGATCTGATCTTTTGTTTTCTGTTTCAAGTGCCTGCAGGACATTCAGTGCCAGTTCTCGTGCTGTGATCATGGGTAATAATAAAAAACATTTAAGTGCATTGCTCTCATCAGGCCGTTTGTAAAATACTATTCCCTGTCGTAGATTAACTGAACAAAATGTTCTTTTCAAGTTTTTAAGCTATCATCCAGAAAGGTGGAGGGACTGGCCCTGAGAAGCCTTGGCAACCGTCATTACATAATGAGTGGTGCCAATTCCATCCCGGAGTAATAACCGGGAATGATGATGGTATGCATGCCTTTCTTTAGGTTCATACCTTTCTTCAGACATTATCCGTTAAGCCCTTTGATAAGGGTTGTATTCCGCTTTCGGGGAGCGATAGCTGCATATTTCAACCATTCTCTTCAATGAGTGAGACTCCGCAGCAATACAGGTTTGAGACGCTTCAGGTTCATGCAGGCCAGCGCCCCGATCCGGTAACAAAGTCCCGGGCGGTTCCTATTTACCAGACCACCTCTTATGTCTTCGACAGTGCCAGACAAGGTGCTGACCTCTTCGCCCTGAAAGAGTTTGGTAATATTTATACCAGACTTATGAACCCGACGACCGATGTCTTCGAACAGCGAGTCGCCGCACTCGAAGGGGGTAAGGCCGCTCTTGCAGTAGCAAGCGGGCACTCTGCACAGTTTATTGCCATCACCACACTCTGCGAAGCCGGAGATAACATTGTCTCTTCAAGTCATCTTTATGGTGGCACCTATAACCAGTTTAAAGTTACCTTTCGCCGTCTCGGCATCGGTGTCAAGTTTGTTGAAGGGTGCAGTGCCGAAAGTTTCCGGAACGCTATCGACAGTAATACCAAGGCACTCTATCTCGAATCGATCGGCAATCCGGCTTTTCATATTCCGGATTTTGAGGCAATCGCGGCCATTGCTCGCGAGAATGGAATACCCTTGATCGTCGATAATACGTTCGGCTGTTCAGGCTATATATGCCGCCCTCTTGAGCATGGAGCTTCCATTGTTGTGGAATCAGCCACCAAATGGATTGGAGGGCATGGCACATCAATGGGAGGTGTCATTATCGATGGAGGCAATTTTAATTGGGGTAACGGTAAGTTTCCGCTGATCAGCGAGCCTTCAGAAGGGTATCACGGTTTGAAGTTTCATGAGACCTTCGGTGACAGTGCCTTTATTATCAAGGCGCGTGTTGAGGGACTGCGTGACATCGGTCCGGCAATCAGTCCGTTCAACTCCTTTATGCTCCTGCAGGGACTTGAGACGCTTTCACTCAGAGTGCAGCGCCATGCCGACAATACGTTGGCACTTGCCAGCTGGCTTCAGGGTCACCCGGCGGTTCAGTGGGTCAATTACCCCGGTCTTGAGAGCCATCCAACCCACGGATTGGCCAAAAAATATCTCATTAACGGCTTTGGCTGTGTGCTGACCTTCGGTATAAAGGGTGGATATGAACAAGCCGTCGGGTTTATCGATAATGTCTCCCTTGCCAGTCATCTTGCCAATGTGGGCGATGCAAAAACTCTGGTGATTCATCCAGCATCAACAACTCACTCGCAGCTTACTGTGGATGAACAGGAGGCAGCCGGAGTTACGGCAGATATGGTACGTGTGTCAACGGGTATAGAACATATTGATGATATCAAGGCTGATTTTGAACAGGCTTTTGCAAAACTGACAAAGAGCGAATGAGAGCATATACAGAAATCATTTCCGAAAAAACGCACTATTTCGATTCAAGTGAATCGTATACCACAGAACTTGGTGCTCTGCTCCCTTCGGTTCGGGTTGCCTACAGGACATGGGGTACCTTGAATTCCGGGAAAGATAATGTGATCCTTATCTGTCAGGCCCTGACAGGTTCTGCTGATGCAGATGCATGGTGGGAAGGAATGTTTTCCCGTGGGGGCGCTTTTGATGAATCGACAGATTTCATTATCTGCAGCAATGTACTTGGCAGTTGTTACGGTACGACTGGCCCGCTCTCTCTCAATCCTCTTACCGGCAGGCACTACGGTCCTGATTTTCCGCTGATTACGATCAGGGACATGGTTCATATACAGCGCCGTTTACTTGCCGGTCTCGGTATTGATCGGGTTAAGCTGGCTGTAGGAGCATCTCTTGGCGGTATGCAGGTGCTTGAGTGGGGCTTTCTCTATCCCGAAGTTGTTCAGGCACTGATGCCCATGGGCGCTTCCGGGCGTCATTCCGCATGGTGTATTGGTCAGAGTGAGGCTCAACGGCAGGCAATTTATGCTGATCGTGACTGGAATAATGGATGGTATGATGAGAGTCATACTCCCGCAAGAGGTCTCTCAGCGGCAAGGATGATGGCCATGTGCTCCTACCGCAGTTTCGAGAACTTCCAGTCAAGGTTCGGTCGCGAAGTCCAGAGTGGCAAGGGTGCTTTCAAAGTCGAAAGCTACCTGCATCATCAGGGGAGAAAGCTGGTTGAGCGGTTTGATGCCAATACCTATGTTACTCTTACCAAAGCCATGGATATGCACGATCTCGGGCGGGGCAGGGGAGAGTACGAAGAGGTTCTTCGTTCCCTCCATATCCCGGTAGAGATACTTTCGATCAACTCCGACATCCTCTATCCCAAAGAGGAGCAGGAAGAGCTGGCAAGGCTGATTCCAAAATCAAGCATACTCTATCTCGATGAACCATACGGGCACGACTCTTTTCTTATCGATGTTGATAAGGTCAGCCGTATGGTTCGAGATTTTCTTGATGGCAGGGCACTTCAGGCTCATCCGGCAGCCTGAGTGATCTCGTCAAATCTCGTATAGTGCCTGAGTACCTCTGGTACCCTTATGTTGCCTTCCGGAGTCTGATAGTGCTCAAGCAGCGATACCATCAACCGGGAGGTCGCAAGTCCGGAACCGTTCAGGGTATGCACGAACTCCGGCTTCGACTTGCTGTCAGGCTTGAAACGAATGTTTGCGCGCCTTGCCTGGTAATCCTCAAAGTTCGAACAGCTTGAGGCTTCAAGATATTTATCTTCCGCCGGTGACCAGACCTCAATATCATAACATTTCGAGGCATTGGCGCTGATATCTCCACTGCAGAGCAAAAGGACTCGGTATGGAATTTTCAGGGCAATAAGGATTGCTTCTGCGTTCTGTCGTATCTGTTCAAGAGCTTCGTAGGACTCTTCGGGCCGGGTGAATTTCACCATCTCAACTTTGTTGAACTGATGAACCCTCAAAAATCCTCTGGTGTCCTTGCCATAACTTCCTGCTTCGCGTCGAAAACAGGCTGAATAGGCGGCATAGGATATCGGCAGTGCTTGCTGATCAAGCATCTCCCCTCTGTGCAGATTGGTTATCGGTACTTCTGCTGTCGGGATAGCGTAAAGGTTGTCCTCCTGCATATAGTATACCTGATCGGCAAATTTCGGCCACTGTCCTGTTCCCCTGAGCGACTCCTGATTGACAAAAAAGGGAGGGAAGACTTCGGTATATCCGTGTTTCTCTGTATGAACGTCAAGCATGAAATTGATCAGTGCGCGTTCAAGACGCGCGCCTTTTCCGATATAAGCGGGAAATCCTGCTCCGCATACCTTTGCTCCCCTTTCAAAATCAAGGATTCCAAGGGATCTGCCAAGTTCAAGATGGTTTTTTAAAGGGAAGCTCAGATGATGCTCAAAATGCACAGGCTCTTTGAATACGACGTTCTCCTCCGCAGAGCGTCCTGCAGGAACTGAGTGGTGAAGTTTGTTTGGAAGGCCAAGAAGGATAAGTTCAATATCTTCTTCCAGACCGCTGAGCACTGTGTCCATTTCGGAGATATTCTCTGAAACTCTTTTCATCTCAATGATCAGCTCATCGGCTGAACCTTTCCCGCTTTTTTTAATCTCTGCGATCTCTTTGGATACCTTGTTGCGCAGGGCTTTCTGATCATCTGAACGCTGTACCAGCTCCTTTCGCTTTTTGTCGAAGGCAAGCAGTTCGGCAAGTTTTGGTTCTTCGGAAGAGAGCATGCGCATGCGCAGCATGTCGATTACCTCTTCCGGATTCTGACGGATAATATTGATATCAAGCATGATGGTAAAAAAATGGAGGTTATGCTGAAAGCAGTGACTTGACGATCTGCTGAACCTTGGTGCCGTCAGCTTTTCCCTTGAGTGCTTTCATGGCTTCACCCATCACTTTGCCGATGTCTTTCATGGATGTGGCGCCTGTTTTGGTTACAACGTCCTTTACAATGGCAATCACCTCGTCATCGGATACCGGTTCAGGCAGATACTCTTCAATAACACTAAGTTCCGAAAGCTCTATAGCCGCAAGGTCAGCACGGTTTCCTGCAGTGAACTGCTCTATGGCATCGCGGCGTTTTTTTGCAATACTGACCAGTACCTCCATCTCCTGTTCATCATTAAGAACCCCGATGCCTCCAACGCGAATCGACACCTCTTTTTCAAGCAAAGCTGCCCGGATTGAACGAATTGCATTAAGGCGGTTTTTGTCGCCGCTTTTCATGGTATTTTTAAGATCCTGGTCTATTTTTTCTTTCAGACTCATGGCTGTTGTCAGTTCAAATTGATTGTGTAAAAAGGAGTAACTGAAAATACAGGAAAAAATGCGGCTTTCCCACAAGAGCTTTTCATTGTTCATTCATTGATATCACCGCAAATTGGCCTTAAGACAATCTCTTCAACCGATGTTCGCTGCGGCGTCAGATAAGCATTGACTATAGGAAGTGAAATATCCTCAGGCATCATCATAACATTTCTCATAGAATCGCAAACCTCGCCCCACATCGGGGTATAGACTGCTCCAGGCATGACATTGGTAATTCTGACATTGCAGGTTTTAGCGTAGAGTCGTATTGTCTCAACCAGCCCTTTCTGTCCGAACTTTGACATCGAGTAGATCGAAGAGCTTTTGAATGCTGTTTCAGCAGCGATTGATGTGATAAAGAAAATGTGGCCTGATCTCTTCTTTTCCATGACAGCAAAAACCTTTTGTGTAAGAAAAAAAGTTCCTTTCAGGTTTGTCGCCATGGTATAGTCAAAATCCTCCTCCGTCATCTCTGCGAGCGCCTTGAATCGTCCGACACCGGCATTATTGACCAGGCAGTCAATTGTCCCGTATCGTTCAAGCACCGTAGTAAAGAGCCGGTCAATCTGGTCAATTTTGGCAATATCGGTCTGAATGATATCTGCTTCTGCGCCATAAGAACGGCATTCGGTTGCGACAGATTCAAGATCTGTAGCTGTCCTTGAAGCGAGAATCAGGGTGGGGTTCAAGTTGTTATTGATGGCAGCTGCTTTGGCAAAATCAAGAGCAATGCTTCTTCCGATTCCTTTTCCGGCACCTGTTATGATGATGATCTGTTTCATTGATTTGTATTGTGGTTCAATTTCCTGCTGCTGTCAGTATGGTTTTTGTACTGGTTATTTATGATGGATATCGTAAAAATCAGGTGTAATAATATTAATTATATGTGAAAAAAAAGAGAATGTACATATATTGTGTATGCAATTAATCCGCACATGCACTGCGGCCCCCATCGTGCATTGCAAATCTTTAACATTGATAAATCTTATTATTTATCATGGCTATAAGTAAAGTTAAATGGTTTGATGGAAAAAAAGGATATGGGTTCCTTTTAAATCCAGAAGGGGGAGAGGATATTTTTGTTCATTTTTCGGCTATCCAGTCTGATCAGACTTACAAGGTACTGAATCAGGATGCTGAAGTTGACTTTGAACTCGATAAAACCCAGAAAGGATTGCAGGCTAAAAATGTCAGGGAAGTTTCTTCCGATGGATTATTACAAACACCTTCTTTTAACCAGGGTTCATTTGGTTGAAGGTAATCGAGGCTTGCCATAATCCTCTTTTTTTTAGACCGGAGCCGAACTGTCAGCATTAAAGAAGGGATCGTTCCCGAAAGCTGAACCACTCCGTTTTTGCTAAGATGACATGGTCCAGCAGGTCAATCTGGATAATAGAGCTTGCTTTTTTCAGCAGATCGGTAACCTGTTTATCGGCACTGCTTGGTTCAACGTCACCTGAAGGGTGGTTATGGACAAGAATGATTGCGTGAGCACTCTCTCTGATGGCCGACTTGAATACCTCCCTGGGATGAATAAGTGCGGAATTGAGTGTTCCTACTGAAACCAGTTCGTTTTTAATAATCTGGTTTTTGGTGTTCAGGTGCAGGACAAAAAGATGTTCTTTTGTCTCATCCGGTATCCTGCCTGCCATGTATTCAACAATATCCCGTGCCGCCCTGATTTTTTTGTTAATATTTTTTGAGTAGTGCAATCGCTTGTTCAGTTCGAAGACAGCAACGATCTGCATTGCTTTTACCTTGCCGATTCCCCTGATTTTTTGAAGATCCGCCTGTGCTGTGTCAGCAAGTTTTTCAAGCTTGAACGTCGTTATAATTTCATTGCAGGTGTCAATGATATTGTGGTTTTTCGATCCCGAACGCAAAATCAGGGCAAGCAATTCAGCAGGACTGAGTGATGCTGGTCCCCCCCTTAGAAACCTCTCACTCGGCCTGTTTTCAGGGTCCAGATCATGAATTCTCATTATTATAAGATGGTTGCAATGGTTATGGGCTCCCTTTACATGTAGGAAGTAAAAAAAAAGTAATAAAAAATAAGGAAAAGGATGCAGAATTTGAAATGTTTTCTTAGCTCAATTATCGGAGAACCCGATCGGTAAAAAAAGCCTTGATTTTCTTGATCGTTCAACTTATCCCTCTTAAGGTTATGCCAAAGCAATAAATCTTTGTATCTTTTTCAGGAGCCCCCATGCATGTTGGTCACTATCTCGATAATGTTTTTTTATTTTCATTTTATATTGATAGTGCTGATAGTCGTTTTTTGAGGAAGGTTTCTTTTACTGCTTGCAATGGGGAAGGCTTAAGTCGTTGAACTTTATCCATACATTGCAACAGAGGGAGCTTTTTATGAATGCGATCTATAAAGTCTGCTGTAGAATTGGTTTTATTTTTCTCTTTTTTTCAACACTGGCCGTGGCGGCCGATGTTGAAAAGACAGTACCAACTGTTCGATTCGACCGGGTTCAGGGTATAGTCAATACTGTGGATCAGGTAAGCGGATTGGTGGAGGTTAAGCTCACTGATGGTTCCTTGCAACGGGTGCGGGTTGCATCGAACGCCTATCTTCACACTCTGCGCGGTCTTGACGAGCGTATGAGGCGACTTGATCCTAAAGGGATTAACGCGTTTACCCCGGGTGTTCGCATTGCAGCTTCAGGTATGGTTTATTCAGATAGACCTGAACTCGTAGCCAAAGAGGTTACATTTTTCAATACAGGCAGCACTCCGCTTGTCTTCGAAGATGCCGATTGGTGGTCATCGCAAGCTATGGAACTTGCTGAATTCTGGATACGAACTCAATTCGGGCCCGGCGAGATCGGAGATCCTTCCGGTTATCGCACAAATATCACCAAGGCCGGCACAAAACGATCTGAATCGATTAATCTGCAGGAAACCGATACCCTGTCGCGTTTGATCTATGGATTGTGTTCAACCTACCTTATTAATGGTAATCCGCGTGTCCTTAGGGCAGCAACGGAACTTGTACGCTACCAGCGCCAGAAAATGCGTATTGAAACGCCTGATGGCAAACATGTTTACTGGCTTCATGCTGTGCGAGACGGCCGGCCTGTTTTAGCATCCCTTTTTGCTGAAGATGCCGGGACGATTCCGCTCTATGAGCAGATCTACGCTCTGGCCGGGCTTACCCAGTACTATCGGGTAACCGGCGATCCGGTAATTCTTGCCGATATTGAGAAGACGATTCGTTTTATGGATGATCACTACTGGGATGGTTCGCATCAGGATCCATTGCAGCGTGGATATTTCTCCCATATTCATCCGGGAACGTTTCGTTCCTCTGATGCCGGTGCCAATGCCTTAAAGAAAAACTGGAACTCAGTGGGTGACCATTTGCCAGCCTACCTGGAAAATCTCTATCTCGGTACACATGACAAAAAACATCTTCTGCGACTGAATGATCTTGCCAATCTCATTGTTGCCCACTTTCCTGATTCGAAAAGTCCTTTCGTCAATGAACGGTTCAACGCCGGGTGGGAGCCTGACCACGGTTACGCCTGGCAGCAGAATCGGGGTGTTGTCGGACATAACCTGAAGATTACCTGGTGCTTGACCCGTCTCTATCACCTTACTGGTAATACCGGTTATCTTGAAGTCGCAAAACATTGTGCAGACGAGATGCTGATCCATGGTCAGGATACCCGTCGAGGCGGATGGTACGATGTCATCGAACGCATGCCCGATCCCGTCACAGGCCGTTATGAATTGGCCTGGCACGACAGAAAGGCCTGGTGGCAGCAGGAACAGGGTATTCTGGGTTATTATATACTTTTCGCCGAAACCCGTGAGCCAAAATACCTTGAATCAGCCCGAGCAGGTGCTGGCTTTTACAATCTTGCTTTTCCTGATCATGATGATGGTGACATCTTTTTTGACAGCCAGTCTGATGGAACTCCCTATCTCATTGGTGACAGGGCTGACAAGGGCAGTCACTCCAAAAGTGGTTATCATAACATGGAGCTGACCTATTTTGCCCATTTTTATACAAATCTTCTTGTCCATAAGCGACCGGTTATCCTGCATTTCAATCCGGGCGTTGAAGCTGGCGGAACCAATTTTTACGTACAGCCCATCTCATTTCCACCCGGTATCGTGAAGGTGACCTCAGTTACACTTGGTGGCCGTGAATACAAAAATTTCAATGCAAAAGCCTTCATGGTAAAATTGCCGAAATGGACGGTGCCGGAACCGCTGACCGTGACGTTATCTCCGATATAACTTCGCATACGGAAGTGCGGAACTCTTAGAACTGAACAAGGATTTCAAGAATTATTTTTATGGTGATACAGAAAGACGAAATTTCGAAGGTTTTCATTACCTGGTCAATGGTCGCGCTTCTTGCGATTGGCTATGCAATTGGCTGGAGTGCAGTACATTCGATGCTGGTCAAGCGAATGGGAATCGAATATCTGCCCTACACATACATTGGTATCAGCCTTTTAGGTGTACTTGGATCATCCGTATATCTGATGTTTGCCGATGTAGTGCGCAGAGATCGCCTTCTGATGATTTTTTCCCTTGTAACCGGGCTCATGCTTTTGTTTGCCAGAACTTTGGTTGCCGCCAATCATGATGGAGAAAAAGACCTTTCAGTTCAGCTTGTTCTCTTTTTTGTCGTGGTTTTTTTTGCTCAAGGCGTGGGCAACTCTACACTGGGAACACAAGTCTGGACTATTATAAATGATCTGTTCCGTCCTTCTCAGGGCAGAAGACTTTATCCCATTGTTGGAACAGCAGGGACAATCGGTGGAATCGCGGGAGGGGCTTCAATTCACTATCTTGCCAGCTCCCTCGGTACCGCCAACCTTGTTCTTATATGGGCTGCGGCCATATTGGCTTTAATTCCGCTTACATGGTGGATGCGCAAGCGTTTCGGGGGTGAGCTGCGAGGTAGAAAATCAGGAGCCTCCGCCGCTCAACCGGCTGGCTCACGACTGCTTGAAGGGTGGGAATTCTTTTTTCGCTCCAAAATGGCAGTCACTCTTGGATTCATTGCGGTCATGTTCTGGGTTGTTGGTTCTCTGGCTGATTTTCAGTTCTCGCGTATTATGAACATCTCTTTTCCTTCCGAGGCAAAATTGGCTGGTTTTTATGGTGTTTACGGGATGATTATTAATGCAGCCGGACTTCTCGTGCAGCTCTTTTTCAGCAGCTATCTCATTCGCCGTATTGGCGTTTCACGAGGGCTTTTAGCTCTTCCGGTAACAATCCTTGCCGGCTTTGCCCTTGTAGGTTCGTATTTCGTTTTTTGGTCCGGACTTCTTATGCGCTGTTCGTGGGATCTGGTCGGTATGACAATTCAGGGTAATTCTTATCAACTCGCTCTCAATGCAATTCCCGGTGCGCTCCGTGCACGTATTCGCGGCTTCATAGATGGGGTCATAAACCCCCTTGGCGGAGTGATTGGAGGCTTGCTCATCATCTTTCTGCATAATGCTTTCGACACGGTAAACAAATCCGGCTGGCAGGATCCTGTAACGCTTTCCGGAATCGTTCTTTCCGCTCTTTGGATTATTGTGGTTGTCAATTCGCAAAAGCATTACATGGATATGATTGCTGATAACCTTCAAAGTGTTGAGCAGCGTACCGTCATGGATGCAATAGATTGCCTTGTGGAACCCGCAAACGCAAGAGCTGCAGCGATGCTCGAAGAGGTCGCAAAAATGCAGGATCCTCAGAAACGAGCTGCCGTAGCGCGTGTGAGGGCCAGTATCGCAGGAAATGCTTCACTGCAGGCTCTCTACCTGTTGTTAAATGACCCAGTTATTCATGTTCGCGCAGAATCTTTACGCTCAATGGCTCATCTGTTAAAAAAGCGTTCTCTTCCCCCTGAAGCATTCGAGATCCTGCATCGCCTGGTTGAATCTGATCCCGAACCGGCCATTCGCGCCGATGCTCTCAAGCTTGTTCTTCTAAAGCAGCCGGCCGGTGAGTGGCAGGAGATGGCAAGGAGATGGCTTGCAAGCGGCACTGTTCCAGTTCGCGCTCGAGTAGTTGAAGCCATCGGAATTCTCAGCGCCAATAAAAAGGCGTTACTTGAACCGATGCTTCTGGATGAGTCCGCTATGGTAAGGGCTGCGGCCGTACAGGCACTATGGGACGAACCGGAAGTGAGAATAAACGCTCGCAGGGTACTCTCAGAACTTCTCGAAGGTGACGATCCCGATGCCCACCGGGCTGCTTTGGCCGTATGTCATCTCGTAGGTGATTGTCCTGATCCTTCTGCACCGGCACGTATGCTCAGTTCGCCGAATTCGATTGCCCGTATTTTGGCCGGTGCGGCTCTGATTCGTTTCGGAGCTGATCCCGAACTCAGACAGAAGGCCATCGGGGTCGTATGCAAGACCATGGCCGAAGAAGAATACGCCGGACTCTATCAGCGCGAGTTGCTTCCATTGCTTCCTGATCTGGGTGAAGAGGCAATTGACGAGATCCTGTTTGGTGTAGCCCGACTTTCCACAGAGGAGAAAGTCCGTGTTTCGTCTCTTCTTAGTGGTATCTATGATGTTTTGAACAGCCGGATCTCAGTATCTGAAACCATAACTCAGGCTGGGAAATTTTCATAGAAAGCTTATCGGCTGAAACTAATTTCAAGGTTACTCATGAGAGGAAAGAGGCTATTGATAAGGGTACTGAAAAAGACGATCTATCGACTTCTGATTCTGACATCTTTCCTGATGCCTTTAGCACAATCTGACGTGTTTGCAAAAGAGTCTGCTCTTTTGAGTGCACAGCTTGTCGGGACTCCAATGGATGGACGATCCATGTGGAATCCTTTTGATCCACGTAATGATATGGAGTGCGAGAGCAGCGGAAACTTCAAAAAAACTCTCTTGCTCAGCGCGACAGGTGGGCGAAACCATGACGGCATCTATTCCATGAGATTTTTTACAGGGAGGGATCTCCGTTCGGTATACAAACGTGGACGGGAGACCGGCAGACTTGTGAGTGGTCCTGGATCGGTCTTTGCTGGCAACATTATTATTAAGGTGTCCCACGATGGCGCTTATGTTATTAAGTTCAACCCGCAAGCCTCTACTTATGCGGTCTCACCACATGTCGATGAACTCTCGAAAATCGAATCGATACAGGTCAATGGCTTTGTGCACGACAAGCAGGGTAGTACTGAATGTTTTGATGGTCGATTGACAAGAGCTGCCGAAAAGTGGGATGAGTGGGTTCCTTCCCATGAATTTACCAATAACGGGGATGGTTCCTGGACGATAACGCTTCCTCTTTCCGCTAAGGGCGGGCATGAGAGCAACGGGGTGTACCAGTGCCTTTTTTCAGCCAATCACAACGCAGACTGGGGGTACAGTGCAATTCTCGATAAACCGGGACGTCTTGCCGGAGGGAACGGCTACGACAGCAGGGTCGGTAATATTGATGAAACCGCCATCGTATTTCGTGTTCATGCTGATGGTCGCTATACTTTTACAGTGTGGCCGGAGAGCTATCGTTTCAGCGTTTCACCGGCAGTAGATTTCTACCATAACCCTGATTTTCAGATAAACGGGGACGTGGTGAATGATCCATGGAACCCTTCTGCACCAAGCCATAAAATGCAGAAAGGGAAAGATGGTTTATGGCGAAAGCGGCTGAATCTGACAAATACCGGCGGCAGTATCGGCAAGGGAGTCTATACAATGAACTTCTCCATCAATTCCGACTGGGCGCTTGACAGTATCGGTTTTGGCGGCCTCTGGGGTAAAACATGGCATTCAGCCCCCCAGGAATCGAACATCCTTTTCCGGGTAGAGAAAGATGGTGAGTATATGGTGACTCTTGATCCCGCAAAAGGCTCCTTTGCAGTAGACCCGCCAGTTACACCGATCACCCAAATTGAGTCATTGCAAATTTCAGGCAATTTCGAAACTTTAGCCAAAGACGGTAAAGAAGGCTGGAACCCCATTGACCCACTGCATGATATGGGCACTTCAAATGGACATCTTTTCACAAAAGATCTTCTTCTTGCCGGAGGGGTACTCTATCATTATAAATATACGGCAAATCACGCGGGATGGTCATGGTCCTTGGTAGATTATCCTTATGACGGATACCGTCGTCTAGCGTTACATGGCAATCCGCCGCCACTCTCTTTTCAGTGTCCAAGGAACGGGATATACAGGTTCACGGCAGACATCGAATCCGGCGAATATTCAGTAGTTCTCATCTGGCACAAATAAATTATGAATAAGCTCTGGATACTTTTGACACTTATACTTCTTCCGGATATTGGAACTGGTATTGCTGTTGCAGGATCTTCTGTTTCCATTGCTGTGGACGCCGCGGGAAGGGGAGACGTAAAGCTCCTCGGAGATTGGATAGCCAAAGGAGGAAACCCCGATATGGCTGATACAGAAGGATGGACACCTCTGCTCAAGGCAGCTGTGTGCGGGCAGTCACAGACGGTTGATTTTCTGTTGAATAATCCGGTGCGTAAGGCCGATCCTGGTGTGCCGTTTGCACCTTCCGGCGCCCTGCCGATTCACATGGCCGGACATTCCGGAAGCGTCGAAACTGCATCACTCATACTGGCAGCAAGACCGAAGGATCTGGATGCTGTGTGGCTGCTCAATGGCCATACCCTGCTTCTTCAGGCTGCTTTTTACGGGCATGCCGAGCTTGCTGCATTTGCAATAGCAAAGGGCGCTAACCCTGCGGCTACAACCTTGCGCGGCATTACAGCTGCTGATTTTGCAAAGCAGTTTGACAATAAATCTCTTCTTCGAGCACTCTCTTCCGGTGAGGTTAGTGAATCAGGCAAAAAGGCCTATTATGCAGAATTGCTCGAGCGGATCCGGGTACCGGTTCCTTCAGGAGAGGAGGATGCCCAGAAAAAATCCGATAGACTTGTTGCTCTCATTGAGGATGCTCTCAAGCAGGTTGCCAGTGATCCTGAAAAGATCGAAGCTCTCTCCGCTACTATCGCCTTGAGCATGGATGGTGTTGATGTAAACCGTCTTGGAGGGGATCTCAGGCAGCCGCCTCTTGTCGTCACTGTTACGGGAAACAATATGAATCCGCATCCTGAAGCAGCTTCTTCGCTTAGACTGCGCATTGCCGGCATGCTGCTTGATCGTGGAGCCAGTCCCCTGGTTGACGAGCTTCATCCTATGGGTGCCAATGCCATTATCCGTGCTTCGGTATTCGGCCATCTTGATATTCTTAAACTCATGGGCTCCAGGCTCACTTCCGCTGAATTAGCCGGAGCACTTAACCAGCGGCCGGTGGTGAACGGTCTCACTGCCCTGCACGATGCGGTGCTTCGTGCAGGCACTGCGAATGAAGAACGGTTTCATCGTTATATCGAACAGATTCGTTGGGAAGTCGCTTCAGGTGCACGATCGGATATTGAAGACTTTTCAGGGCTCACACAGCACCGGTACGGGGAGAAAATTGTCGGTCTTGAACATCGCAAAGCTGTTCTTGATGCACTTGAACCTGCAGTGACAGCCCCTCAGTGGAACCATGTAGCTATCGGCGTCAGTAACCTGGAATCTGCTATTAAATGGTATGGAGATGTTTTTGGATTCATTCCGCTAAGTAAGCCGGTGACTCATGAACCAGGTGATCTTGATAAGTGGCAAAGAGCAACCGCTCTTTTTGGAAGCAGCATTAACAAAGTTCGAAGTGTTCGTCTCCGGTCTCCTGGAGCTCCCATGCTTCAGGCGCTTGAGTTTTTTGAAGTATCTCCTGCACTTCCAAAATCTCAATTTACCCGTTCCGGTTTTCTGCACGCATGTCTTGTTGTCGGAGATGTCGATACTGTCGCCGGGCGTATTGCGGCACACGGGGGTCGGATACTCGATCGTTCAATTCTCAGGGGTATTCACATCACCTTCTGTGCAGACCCTTATGGCAATATACTTGAGCTTGCCTCTTCTTCATGGTAGGACATCATGTTCATAGCGGCAGACGAAGCTGTCAAAGATTAGACCGTAATCACGGAAATAGGTTATACAATTTACCTTTATTAAATTAGATGGAAATGCAATAACCAGCCAGTCCGGACCGGTCATTTCATCAGAATTTTGCCGGACGTGATGGTAATAAACAGGTGCTATTAGATGTAATGGACATTCAAGAACGGTCTCAAGGCGAATTAACTATTGTTGATCTGGAAGGCAAGCTTGACGCTTCGACAACTCCCATAGTTGAAGCTCGTATTATCAAGATGATCCAGGAGGGGAAAAAATATCTGATTCTCGATTTTGGCAAGGTTACCTATCTTGCAAGCAGCGGTCTCAGGATGTTGCTTCTTGTCGTCCGGCAAATACAGAAGCTTGAGGGAAGCCTTGTGCTCTGCACTCTCACCCAGACGATGCTCGACACTTTGGATGTAACCGGATTTCTCCCATACTTCAAACTGGCATCTTCTTCCGACGAAGCCATCAAGCTCTCACTGGATTGAGTAACGCCGAAAACCTTGATAATTAAATCGATTACCCCTTGTATTAAATAATAACATAAACAGTGCTAATCGGAGCCCTTCATGAAGATGAAAATATCGAAAAGAGCAGCTTTTATATTTCTGCTCTTTATTGCTGTACCTGCCATGGTTATGGCAAGTGAAGTGCAGACCAAAAAAAAACAACTGAACAAACGTGTTCTTTTTGTGCTTTCAGAATTCGGTTACTGGGGTGAAGAGCTTATCGGACCGCTTGAAGCGCTTGAAGCTGCAGGGTACAACGTTGATTTTGCGACACCCAAGGGAACGAAGCCGCTTGCGCTGCCGCCAAGTATGGATCCTGGCTTTGTCGATCCCCCTCTGGCCCGCACGGTGACAACTCCCGCGATGGCAGCAAAGGTCAGGGCAATCGAAGCATCCGTCAAGCTCGACCATCCCGTCAATCTGACTAAGTGGCTTCCCTCAAAGCCCTATGTAAGTTCCCCGGTATATCTCAATGAACTTTTTGCCTACAATGACGCCTTGGACAAGGTGGCGATTGATGTGCAGAAATATGATGCCCTTTTATTGGTAGGCGGTAGTGGGCCCATTCTCGATATGGCCAACAACAAGCGCCTGCAGGACCTTGTAAGAATATTCCTTAAAGCAGGAAAACCTGTTGCTGGAGAGTGCTATGGCGTTGCTGTTCTGGCCTTCACGCGTGATGAGATTACTGAAAAGAGCATTGTTTATGGTAAACGGGTTACTGGTCACCCGCTTGCTTTCGATTATAACGATGGCCATGGATATATAAAGATTGATCATGGTTTTCAGGGAGCTCCATACCAGCTTGAATTTATTCTCAAAGATGCCGTTGGGCCTGAGGGGCAGTTTATTGGTAATGTCGGAAAAAAATATTCAGTTATTGTTGATTATCCGATCATCACCGCCCGAACTACAGGCGATTCGGCACTATGCGGTCAGAAACTCATCGAAGTACTCGAAAAAGGGTTGACGCGCTACGGATGGTAATCCTGAAACTGGCATGAGCATGAACCTCCACAGCATTCTGCCCAGACGACTGAAGGAGCGCTTCACCATAATCGCAGTGTTTTGTTCCTGCATCATCTTCCTTTGCACGGCACCACTGACGGTCTGGCAGGGTCGTCAGATTATGCTTCATAACCGTTTAGATGATCTTGATAACCGTCTGGATATACAGGTAAACAAGCTTCGATGGGACTTGCGTTCCATTCGACAGCAGGTCCACACTATAACGGATCTGGTGCAGCAGTGGAATCCTTCCGGATTGGAGTCATGGTATGTCGCCATGGAAAATATGCTTAACCGCCTGCCTGATGCTCATGCGGTAACTGTTGCATTCGAACCCGACAACAGTTTAGGCCCGAAAGGAGTGAGGAACATTTTAGTGTACCGGAGGGGTACTGTGGAGGGCCGTTTCATTAGAGGGCAATTATCTTATGACCCCAATGATCCGGCTTCGCTCGGCGCCCGATGGTATATTCCTCCACGTAAGGGTAATATTGAATTCATCGAGGGGTTCTGGAGTCTTCCCTACGTATCATCCTATCAAGGCCATCTGCCGGAAATCACCTGTTCAGTGCCGATCAACCGTGAAGAATCCGGTTCGCTTGTTATTGACGGAGTGCTGGCTGTCGACATCACTCTTGAATCCATGTTGAAAACAATGTCCGGGCTCGATATCAAGACAGAGTTTCAGCTGTTTATTCTCGATCCCCAATGCCGTCTTCTGTCAGGAATGCATGGGATTTCAGGGTATAAGAGGTCTGACGGACGTTTACAGGATTTCATTCGATCGAATCCTCTTGCAATGGCCTCATTTCCGGAACTTCGGAAAGCATCAGTTCTATCCGGTTCATTCATTGCTATAAATCCGAGTAATGGAGTAGAAAGTTTTTTTCTTTCCAGAAAGATACCCGGCGTTCCTCTCATTTTTGTCTATGTGTTCCCTGTTCAGGATCTTAGCAGAGATGCATGGTGGCTTGCCGGTGGAGTATTTCTCGTTGGCTTGACCTGTATTGGAGGAATGGGATTGCTGTTCCGATGGAGCGCCGGACTGGCAACTCGCAATCTTGATGTTCTGCGTAAAGGTGTTGGAAGTGTGAAGGCCGGAAATTTCACCGCCATATCGATGGCATCATTAACACATGACGAAACTGCTGATGTTATTGATGCCTTCAACGGTATGGTAGCTGAACTGCAGCTCTCCCTCTTGCGAAGGGAGGAGATGGCTCGCAGTCAGCAGCGCTTGAAAACTGAACTTGAGCTTGCCCACAACATCCAGAACTCAGTTCTTCCTGGACCAATGAAGCTTATGGGCGGAAGTCATTTCAGCCTCTCGATTCCTGCCCAGGAAGTAGGCGGGGATTTTTTCGATCATTTCGTTCTGCCGGGAGGCAAAACAGTCTTTACGATCGGGGATGTTTCGGGTAAAGGGGTTTCGGCCGCGATGTTTATGATGCGGGTGAGCCTGCTTTTTCGCACTATTGCCGCTGTCATGGAGCCGCATCAAGCCGTTACCCGACTCAACTCGATGCTTGCGGAATCCAATCCTCAGATGATGTTTGTAACGTTTTTCCTTGCAGTATTGGATCCGTTGTCCCAAAGACTTATCTGTGTTAATGGCGGGCACAATCCGCCGGTATTGGTACGGGCGGATGGAACAGTCGACCTTCTCTTGGAGAGGAGCGGGCCTGCAATTGGCGTTTTGCCTGGAAAGCAGTTTACAGCCTGGCATGTTCCGTTCAGGCAAGGGGATCTTCTGGCGATCTATACTGACGGGATCAGTGAAGCGATGGATCCTTCTGGCGAACAGTTCGGTCTTGACCGGTTATCCGCTTTTCTCCTGCAGAGCCAGAAACTTTCACTGAAGCAATCGGCAGAGGAGCTGGTGGGGCAGGTTATGAGCTGGCAGGGCGAAGAAGATCAGTTTGACGATATCACGTTGACGCTCATCAGGTCATCAGAGAATGCTCGTGAACTGCGGCTCCCTGCGTCATACTCAACAATAGAAGAGGTCGTCGAGCTGATTGATCGTTCTGCCTTGGAAGGGGGGATGGATCCTTCAGCAATCCGTGAGATCTCTCTTGCCGTCTGTGAAGCTGTTACCAACGTAATTACATACTCGCTTCATGAGGACTCTACTCTTTTATACAGTGTATTCACCTCATGGTCCGGAGATGATTTCGTGGTTCGTATTGAGGATTCCGGACCACCTTTTGATCCTGCCGCCCTTGCTCCTGTTAATACCAATATTCCGCTGGAAGATCGTCAGATCGGCGGCATGGGCTGGTTTCTCATCAGGCAGTATACTGACGATGTCCGCATGTTTCGTTCATCTGATACCAACATACTGACACTTGTGCGTTTCCGAAACCGCCCGACTTTTGGGCAAAAAAAATAATCCATGGAGGGATTTGTGATGATGAACAGGAAAGCTATTTTTTATCTCCTATTGATCTTTTTGATAACCGTTTTTTCTGCCTCGCCCTCTGTTGCCAGCCAGCCGTCACTAACGGAAGCCATGGTGAAAAATGTGATTCTGAGCTGGTATCAGGGTACAAATGACCATAAGCCATTAGCCGATCAGCTGGCTCTTCTCACTGATGATGTAGAGATGCGCTATCCAGATACTTCGGTACCGTTCACAGGCAAAAAGGCATTCAGTAAATGGTATGAAGACGTGCTTGTAAAGTATTTTGATGAGATTCATAAAGTTGAGTCCTGGGATATCAAGATCTCCGGTCAGCTTGCCATAGTTGATCTGGTGGTCAGATGGGAACGGCGCCGGTGGAATCCTGGAGAAGCCACAAGTCACTATGAGGCATCAGTTTCCCGTCAATATCTTGAACTGGTGCGATTGCCTGCCGATGGCCGTGTCCTTATTCGCAAAAAGATCGTGAAGACTTTTGAAAAAACAGCCCCTATCTATAATGTGGAGTCCTAACATGAATATAACCGTTTCTCAGCAGGGCAGCACTGAAGTTGCTGTTATTACCGGTGACATAACCCATTCCGTTGCAGGAGATCTTCAGGAAAAACTGCTTGCCGTTTTGTGCTCGACCGATTTCCTTGTGCTTGATTTTGCTGGCATAGGTATTCTCACAAGTGCAGGGCTGAGGATGCTTCTCATACTCTATCGCGAAGCCAAAGTGAACGGGAAAAAACTTGTTCTTGTCGCAATTCCCGAATCGGTAAAGGATGTCATGTCAGTCACCGGTTTTTTAGAACAGTTTGTTGTACTCAATAGCGTAAATGAGGCTATTGAGCAAGTTTCCAAATCCATACTGTTATGAGTGCTCGTATTGATCTTTACCCGACAGGTGAAATATCCGGCTGGAAAGTCCGGCCTGGTCGAGTACGGCCATATGGAACATCACTTGTACCGGGAGGCGTAAACTTTTCAATTTATTCCAGCGCAGCGACTTCCTGTACCCTTGTACTTTTCGATAAGCAGAGTCGCAAGATCATGGCTGAACTTTTGTTTCCTGATTCGTTCCGTATCGGAGATGTCTGGAGCGTTGTTATTTTCGACCTTGACCCGGAAAGTTTCGAATATGGATTCAGGATGGAAGGCCCCTGGGATCCTTTAATCGGGCACCGCTTTGATCCGTCCAAAGTTCTGCTTGATCCCTATGTTCGTTCGATTTCCGGCCGTAACGTTTGGGGTGCGCCGCCTGACTGGAATGATGAGTTTCCTTATCGTGGTTTTGTGATCCCGGAAGACTTTGACTGGCGCGGGGATAGTTCACTGGAAATTCCTTCGGAAGATCTTATCATCTATGAGATGCATGTAAGAGGATTTACCCGACATCAGACATCCGGTATTGCACATCCTGGTACCTATGCTGGAGTTGTTGAAAAAATACCATATCTGCTTGGTCTCGGTGTCAATTGTGTTGAACTTCTTCCGGTTTTCGAATTTGACGAATTTGAACTTTCGGTACCTAACTCCTTTACCGGAGGTACCAACATGAATTACTGGGGATACAGTACGGTCGGATTTTTCGCGCCGAAAGCCGGCTTTGCTGCGACAGGCAGTTTGGGAATGCAGGCTGACGAATTCAAGAGCATGGTTCGTGCTCTGCATGCAGCAGGCATTGAGGTCATTCTTGATGTAGTGTTTAATCATACCTGTGAGGGTGATCACCGAGGGCCTACCATCTCTTTCAGAGGTCTTGACAACCAGATCTATTACCTGCTGACCCCGGAGGGTTATTATCACAACTTCAGTGGCTGTGGCAACTCGCTCAACTGTAATAATCCTGTTGTGCGTGACCTGGTTCTTGAGTGTTTACGGTTTTGGGTTTCAGAGTACCATATTGATGGTTTCCGGTTTGATGCAGCGGCTATTTTAGGTCGTGATCCATCGGGAGCCATCATGAACAATCCGCCCTTGCTCGAATCGGTAGCTCTCGACCCGATTCTCAAAAAGTGCAAGCTGATCGCAGAAGCCTGGGATGCTGGCGGTCTTTATCTTCTTGGAAAGTTTCCTAATTATGGCCGGTTTTCCGAATGGAATGGGAAATTCCGTGACGACACCCGTGATTTCCTTCGTGGTGAACCTGATCATGCTGCGCTTCTTGCCACCCGTATAGCAGGTTCCCCAGATCTTTATGAAGCAGGGGGGCGCGGTCCACTTGCCTCGATCAATTTTATTACCTGTCATGATGGGTTTACCCTTCGGGATCTGGTCAGTTACAACCACAAGCACAACGATACAAACGGGGAGGATAATCGTGACGGAAGTGACGACAATAGAAGCTGGAATTGTGGAATTGAAGGCGAAACCACCGATCCGGGAATATGTTCACTCCGTTTGCGCCAGATAAAGAATGCCTTGCTCATGCTCATGGTTGCCCGGGGTACCCCTATGCTTCTTATGGGAGATGAAATGGGCCGCACACAATGGGGTAACAACAACGTCTACTGCCACGACAACGATTTAAACTGGCTTGACTGGTCACTGCTGGAGAGAGAGTCCGAACTGTTTCATTTTACTCGTCTTGCCATCGCGTTACGTCGCCGGCACCCTGCTCTTCGATCTTCAAGGCATCCGCGCAGTGATATTGCCGGTGCACTTGGATTCCCGGAAATATCCTGGCATGGAAGCCATCCATGGTCACCTGACTGGTCGCCCCAATCTCACCTCGTTGCAGTTGTTTTTGCATCGATGACTTCATCTGGTGAAGATGTGCTGTATTATGCGTGGAACAGCGCTTCTACAGTAAATATGCTCGAGCTCCCTGTTCTTCCTGAGCCTTTTCATTGGAGAGTTGCTGTCAATACAGGGTGTGAAGCTCCCTTAGATATCAATAATGACGATGATGCCCCTGAACTGGAACCCGGAGCATCATTTCTTATAGGACCATACTCCAGTATAGTCCTTTTCGCTCGTCGGCATTGATCCTTGGCTATTTCTGAAGGGGAGTTTCAATTGTTGGAACTGATGCCTTCATGGTGAACAGATGATAGTTCATACTGTCCTCGAGGGCATGCAGGCTTGCTTCAATAATATTGGTCGATACGCCGACCGTTCCCCAGGTATAGCGCCCGTTGCTTGACTCTATCAATACCCGGACTTTTGCGCTCGTTCCCCGTTTTTCTTCAAGCACTCTGACTTTGTAGTCAACCAGTTTGATGCTTTTGATTTCAGGATAAAAGTGTATCAGCGCTTTGCGCAGAGCTTTGTCAAGCGCATTGACCGGCCCGTCACCATCGGCAGCAATATGCTCAATTTCTTCTCCAACCTTGACCTTAAGTATGGCCTGGTCAACATTTTTTGCACTCTTGCTCGATTCAATATGAACTTTGGTTTCCAGTACTTCAAAGAATGGCTTGAAATTGCCAAGTTCCTTGTGCAGAATCAGCTCAAAAGAGGCTTCAGCTCCGTCAAACTGATAGCCTTCGTGTTCCAGTTCTTTAATATGATGTACAATATTTTTAATAAGCTCACTCTTCTCCGGGATTCTGATGCCAAGCTCCTGTGCCTTGTAGCGGATGTTGCTTTGACCGGCAAGCTCTGAAACCAGAACCCTCTGACGGTTTCCGACAAGTGTAGGGTCGATATGTTCATAGAGAGAACTCTCTTTCATAACTGCGCTGACATGGATGCCGCCTTTGTGCGCAAATGCGGATTTCCCGACAAAAGGCGCTTTGCTGTTCGATTGAATATTCAGAATCTCATAAACAAACTTCGAGAGGGAAGTAAGCTGGTTGAGATGCTCCACATGCGAAAATGAGCGTTGCAGTTTCAAGATGATATTGGGGATAATGCTGATGAGGTTGGCATTTCCGCAACGCTCACCGATACCGTTGATGGTCCCCTGTATATGAGTTGCACCGGCCTTGACGGCTGCTATGGAATTCGCCACTGCCAGATCGCCGTCATTGTGACTGTGGATACCTACAGGCACTCCCGTCATTGCCAGCACTTGTGCTGCGATTTCACTTACTTCATGAGGAAGTGATCCACCATTAGTGTCGCAGAGCACAACTCTTGAAGCCCCTGCCTGAACAGCCGACATAAGCATTTTTAAAGCAAACTCCGGGTTGTCCTTGAACCCGTCAAAAAAATGTTCGGCATCAAAAAAAACATCCCGTCCCTGCGCTTTAAGAAAGGCAACAGAGCGGTAAATCAATTCCGCATTCTCTTCATCAGAAATGCCAAGACTTTTTACAGAGTGGGCTTTCCAGGTTTTTCCGAAGATTGTTATGACAGGAGTTTCAGAGTGCAGCAGCCCAAGGAGGTTAGGGTCGCTTTCAACGGTTTTTACCGTTCTGGCTGTCGAACCAAACGAGCAGAGTTTTGCATGCTTGAAATGAAGCAGACGTGCCTTGATGAAAAACTCTTCGTCCTTTGGATTGCTGCTCGGCCATCCGCCCTCAATATAGTCCATGCCAAACTCATCCAGCTTTTCAGCTATAAGAAGCTTGTCCTGTACAGAAAGGTTGATATGTTCACCTTGAGTGCCATCACGCAGTGTGGTATCGTAAAGCTCTATTGGCTTTGTTGTAACAGTCATAAATCAGCGTTGAGCCATTAAGTTTTCCTGTCTGGCATAAGCGAAAATTCCTCCAGCCTCTACAATGCTGAATACATCACCGAGAGGATTGAGTGTATAGGTAGCCTTGCGGGACAGGTTTTCGATGGTGTTGGATTCCACATCAATCTTCAGTTTATCACCGGTATTGATAAGCTGGTTGAGATGCTCTGAGGTTTCATAGGGAATAACAAAACCGCCATCAACAGAGTTGCGGTAAAAAATTCTTGCATAAGACTCTGCAATAATGGCTTTAATTCCCGCAACCTTCAGGGCGAAAGGTGCATGTTCTCTTGACGATCCGCATCCGAAGTTAGGTCCGGCAATGATAATTGTAAATTCTGATTCAAAACTTCCTTCCTGAATGAATGGAATATTACCTGCAGGAAGTCCACCCTGTTCCGGCGGAACCCCTGAAAGCGCATACTTTCCGTATAATTTTACCTCTTCAGGATTAGAGAGGCTGTACACAAGATGTTCGGCCGGAATAATCTGGTCGGTATCAATATTCTTACCTAAAACATAGGCTTTTCCCTGAATGACTTTTTCCATTGGAATGTAGAGAATAAGTTAGTCCATATGTGCCGATCAGAGAAAATCTCTCGGATCGGTGAGTTTTCCGGTAATTGCCGATGCGGCAGCTGTCAAAGGCGAAGCAAGGTATACACCAGCGTGTTTACTGCCCATGCGACCTGGGAAGTTGCGGTTGGTTGTCGAAACAACGACATCGTTATCAACAGACCTTCCAACCGTATCTGCAGGTCCGCCTAGACATGCTGCACATGACGGCAGCGCAATGCTGCATCCTGCATCCTCAAAAATCTGTTTCAAGGTCTGCCCATCGTAGCGTTCACGCTCAAGGTCAAGGGCAACTTTGACGGTTGCCGGTACAATATTTGTTGTAACTGCCACCTTCTGCCCCTTCAGAATCTTTGCAGCCATCATAAAATCGGTCAGTTTGCCGCCGGTGCAAGAACCGATATAAGACTTGGTGATTTTTGTCCCCTGTACACTTCTGACCGTAGCACGGTTGTCAGGGCTGTGCGGTTGGGCGACCACCGGTTCAAGTTTAGAGACGTCATACCTGTATTTGCTGTGGTATTTTGCATCCGCGTCACTCGTGAAAAGTTCGTAGGGTTTGCTGCTTCTTGCCCGGACATAATGTTCAGTAATCTCATCTGCCGCAATAATGCCGTTCATACCTCCGGCCTCAATAGCCATGTTGGTCAGAGTCATTCTCTCTTCCATAGGGAGTGAAAAAATAGCCTCTCCATCAAACTCCATGGCCCGATAAGTTGCCCCGTCGGTTGTTATATCTCCGAGAATCTGCAGAATCAGGTCTTTTGCTGTAAGGTATTCAGGCATAGGACCATCGAAAGTGAACTTCATCGATTCAGGAACTTTTTCCCAGAGTTTGCCGGTGCCGAGAATGAACGCAGCATCCGTATTGCCGATACCCGTACCGAACATACCGAAAGCTCCTGACGTACAGGTGTGAGAGTCTGTTCCAAAAAGGACAGTGCCTGGCAGATTAAACCCTTCTTCGGCAAGCGCAACATGGCATACCCCTTTGTATCGATCTGTTCCTACATCATAGTAGTGCTCAAGCCCTTGCTCTTTCGCAAACTGCCTCAAAAGATCAATGTTGCGATGGGCATGTTCGTTCGCCGTAAAAATATAATGGTCTGGAAGAACAACGATTTTTTTCGGATCCCATACTTTTGCATCGGAACCGAACTCTTCTTTGAAAATATCAAAGGTTGGCGGACCGCAGACATCATGCGTAAGCAGAATGTCGACATTCAGCCACACGCTTTCGCCAGCATCGACAAATTTTCTGTTTGCTGCTTTTGAAAGGATTTTTTGGGTTATTGTTTGTGCCATTTTTTAAACCCCGCTGTCTATGGTTTCAGGTATGTTATTATCAAAATGATACTGACGCAGACCAAGAGCTTGTAAATAAGCCTTGGCGCTTGCTTCAATAATATCGGTCGATACACCTCTTCCGTTAAATGAAATGTTTTTGTCTCTGATCCGAACCAGCGCTTCACCGAGAGCCTGACGGCCGGCAGTCGTTGAGCGTACCGAATAGGAAGTGACCATTGAATCAATGCCCAGAGCCCTTTCGATAGCCCTGAAACAGGCATCAACCGGCCCATCGCCGGTCGCTGACTCTTCAAATACATGAGCATCATGCCGGATCCTCACCGTTGCTGTAGGAATCGAGGCTGTACCACTGTTGATATGAAGATAATCCAGTTCAAAAGCGTTGCGGGGTTTATTTCGTTCATCCCCCATCAATACTCTCAAATCATCATCATAAACCTCTTTCTTTTTGTCGGCAATATCGACAAAACGTTTGTACACCGCTTCAAGTTCACTCTCCTGCAAGTCGTAGCCGAGGGTATGGAGTCTTGATTGGAGTCCGTGTTTGCCGGAATGGCGACCAAGTACGATGTTCGTTTGCGGTACACCCACTGATTCCGGAGTCATCACTTCATAAGTCTGACGGTTTTTCAGCATACCGTCCTGATGAATCCCGGATTCATGCGAAAATGCATTATCCCCGACAATTGCCTTGTTTGGCTGAATGATTATACCTGTAAAGGTAGAGACCATCCGGCTTGTATTATACAGCTCCTCGGTAACAATGTTTGTATAGAAGTTATGAAGGTCACTTCTGACTTTCAGTGCCATGACAATCTCTTCGAGCGAAGCATTGCCTGCCCTCTCTCCAATACCGTTCATAGAGCATTCAACCTGCCGTGCACCATGTTCGAGCGCGCTGAGCGTGTTTGCCACGGCAAGGCCGAGATCGTTATGACAGTGAACGCTTATAACCGCTTTATTGATATTCTGTACACGGTCGCGAAGGTCGGCTATTTTTTTTCCGAACTCCGATGGCCAGGTATAGCCGGTGGTATCAGGAATGTTGACGGTTGTCGCCCCGGCAGCTATGACTGCCTCAATAATATCAGCAAGGTAGCCCTGGTCTGTACGGCCGGCATCTTCAGCTGAAAACTCTATATCCTGTGTGAATGTCTTGGCAAAGTTTACAGCATCTACAGCCATCTTCAAAATAGTCTGTCGCTTATCCTTCAGACTCACTCCGTAACGGTCACTGCCGAATTTTCCGGTAATATGGATATCAGAAGTGCCTATGAAGGTGTGAATGCGAGGCTTTTTTGCCTGACTGAGGGCTTTCCAGGCTGCAGTGATATCGTTTTCCACCGCTCTGGCCAAGGCTGCCACAACAGCTGATGACTCTGAGCTTATCCGTTGAACGGCTTCGAGCTGAAGGGGTGAGGAAGCAGGGAAGCCCGCCTCAATAACATCCACCCCGAGCTTTTCAAGCTGTCTGGCAATCTCAACCTTTTCCTGAACATTCAGAGCTGCACCGGGAGATTGCTCCCCGTCGCGCAGTGTCGTATCAAATACAATAATTTTTTCTTTCACAGTATCTGCCCGCCTTTAATTAATCAAGCGCCCAGATGCCTGACAATTGCCTCTGTCATAACTGTTGTTGAAACAGCACTCTCTCCTGGATTTGCGATATCCGCTGTCCGCAGGCCTGAAGCAAGTGTCGCTTCGATTGCCTGATAGATTTCAGTTGCAATCTCCGGTAAAGAGAAGCTATAGTCAAACATCATTGCTACCGATGCGATTGTGGCTATAGGGTTTGCCATGTTCTGTCCAGCAATATCGGGAGCACTGCCGTGGATAGGTTCATACAGAGCATGTTTTTTCCCAATGCTTGCTGACGGCAGCATACCAAGGCTTCCGGTTATCATTCCTGCGATATCGCTTAAAATATCCCCAAAAAGGTTGCTGGTAACGATGACGTCAAACTGTTTCGGATTCCGTACAATCTGCATCGCAGCATTGTCCACATACATATCGCTCAACTCAACATCCTGGAAATCCTTGTGCACCTCATGGACAACATTTCTCCAGAACTGAGAAACTTCAAGAACGTTTGCCTTGTCGATAGATATTACTTTTTTGTCGCGTTTTCTGGCAGCTTCAAACGCCAGGCGGGCAATACGTTCGACCTCGAAACGCTCATACACCATGGTATTCCAGCCCCTGTTTTCATCGTATCCGCGCGGCTGGCCAAAATAAATGCCGCCGGTCAGTTCACGAAAAACAAGGAAATCCGTGCCGCGAACCACATCAGGCTTCAGAGAAGATGCTCCAAGCAGGGCTTCGTAAACTTTGGCCGGCCTGAGGTTGGCAAACAGTTCAAGTTCTTTTCGGATTTTCAGCAGTGCGGCTTCCGGCTTGTGTTCATGAGGCAGTATTTCCCATTTCGGACCGCCAACAGCGCCAAGCAATACGGCGTCACATTTTTTGCATACATCGATTGTAGCATCAGTGAGCATCTCGCCATGCAGGTCATACGAAGCCCCCCCGAAAGGATGCTCCTCAATCACGATATCAAAGCCATGTTTTTTTGAAAGCTGCTTCAGTACTGAAACAGCTCCGGCAACTACTTCCGGGCCGATACCGTCACCCGGGATTGATACGATCTTATACATTACGTTGTAGGGTAGGTTATTTTTTAATCAGCCAGCTCATCATGTTGCGAAGCTTTGCCCCTACCGTTTCAATTGAATGGTTACGGTTTTCCTCTCTGAGCTTGTTAAGCTGTTTGTAGCCGCCATTGCACTCATCAATGAACTCCTTGGCAAAACGACCATCCTGGACCTCCTCAAGTATTTTTTTCATTTCAGCCTTGACTGCAGGAGTAATAAGACGCGGTCCGCGTGTCATGCCGCCATACTCAGCTGTATCGCTGACTGAATAGTTCATTCTCGACAGTCCTCCTTCATAATAAAGGTCGACAATCAGTTTCAACTCATGCATACATTCGAAATAGGCAAGTTCTTCAGGGTAACCGGCCTCAACAAGGGTTTCAAATCCGGCTTTGATAAGCTCGGCTGAACCACCGCAAAGCACAGCCTGTTCACCGAACAGATCAGTTTCAGTTTCATTTTTAATTGATGTCTCGATCACGCCGGCCTTGGTGCCGCCAAGAGCTTTTGCCCAGGCAAGTGCCTGCTGTTTTGCCTCTCCGGTAGCATCCTGATGCACTGCGATAAGGCAGGGAACACCATTACCCTGTGTGAACGTCCGACGTACAAGGTGTCCGGGACTTTTCGGGGCAATCATGATAACATTGATCGTCTCTGCCGGTATGATCTGTTTGTAATGGATATTGAAGCCATGACCAAAAGCAAGAGTGTTTCCTGCTACAAGGTTCGGGGCAATTTCATCGTCATAGATTGCCTTCTGGTTCTGGTCAGGCAGAAGCACCATTACGATATCTGCCCATTTGACTACCTCGGCTACAGTGTCAACCTGTAGTCCGGCCTCTCTTGCTTTTGCACAGGATGAGCTCTCTGTGCGAAGACCTACGCGAACATTCAAACCGCTATCCTTCAGATTTAAGGCATGGGCATGGCCCTGGCTCCCGTAACCGAGAATTGCAATATTTTTTCCCTGAAGAAAACCAAGATCGGCATCCTTATCGTAATAAACATTCATCACTAAAATGGTTTTGATTGATAATACAGTAAAATGGTGTCACTCTCCCCGGTGTATTGCTACGGCGCCTGAACGGGCTAACTCCTTGATGCCGTAGGGCTTGAAGATATCAATAGTTGTGTTGATCTTATCCGGAGAACCGATGACCTCAATAGTAATGGATTTTTGTTTTATATCCACGACTTTTCCTTTAAAAACATTGATAAGTTCGAAAATCTCATGCTGTTGTATCTTGCTTAACTTCAAAGTCATCAATAACAGCTCCCGCTCAACATGAGGCTGCTTGGTCAAATCAGTAACTTTAATGGTATCAACAAGTCTGTTCAACTGTTTGATGACCTGATTGATGATCTGATCATCAGCATACGTCACGATGGTCATGCGTGAAATTTCCGGGTCCTCGGTTTCGCCAATGGAAATGCTCGCCAGATTAAACCCCCGGGCACTGAACATCGTAGCAACCCTGTTGAGGGTTCCGAATTTGTTTTCAACGAGTACTGAAATGATGTGTTTCATTGGAAATTAAAATATTGTAATCAGATGACTATATATATATAGATAGTTGCGATTATTTTTTATTACCAGAAATCCAGTACCGGCCAGTAAAAAACCAAAGCCGTTATCTGATTTTGAATACGTAATATAAAGTTTTTCTTCAAACAGCATTATTTATCAATTTCCCTGAAAAAAAATAGTTTCCTTTCACGTCATACAGCGCCATAAGTCCGGTAACTCCCATAGCTGCTATTTTATCTCAACCCTCAAAATCAAACACATTACCGGCTTATACAAGCCATAAAACTTAACGGTGTGGTCTTCGTGCTGCAAGTGGCATGTTTGCCTGGTATTGGTGTATTATGTATGATGTGAAGTGGTATTAGTGGAAAATTAGTAGTAATTTAATGAATTTTTAAGAGAGCATGTATTATAATAACCCCTATAGCTTTTGATGGACTTTGCCAATGGCATACCAAATTGCCAGAAATATGCAAAAACTGACCTTGCAAAAGCGTATTTCATGGGGTATTGCAGAACATGCTATTGGCAAGACCGAAGCAGCAGTCTGGGTATTTAGAAAAGCATAGAGCTGGGTCAAACTTTAAAAGATGCTCTACGTAGACCGATAGAGGCGTTGTAAAATCATAATTCAACTTATTATAACATAAAAAAAGGGGAGACACAAAATGACAGCTTCAACAGTCGTAGGTCTGGACAATAAAGACAATCAGTTATATGGATATGGGAATGGCAGTACAAATGCAGCAGGTAGTCTTGTATTTAGCAATAATGTGCTTTATGGCGGGAACCTTACTGGTGCGGTTACAGGTACTCCTTTACCAGAGAGTCCTTCGACTGCCGGGTGCATGTGGAATTCGGTGATGGGTGGCGCTTATTGCATGTGGAATAATACAGTAAGTCAACATAACACCTTAACTGGTGGTAGCGCTTATACCACGTTTCATAGTACTGTTTCGGCGTGGTCACTGTTGAATGAAATGGATGGTTCGGCTGGAGCAATTGGTGGTTCAGCTCATGGTGGATACAATACATTGATTGGTGGTGATGCAGTAAATGTTAATGGATCTTATATCGAAAACATGTTAAGGGGAACCGCATTTGGAATGGGCGGTTCAGCTTCTGGTGGTCATAATACATTGATTGGTGGAGATAACTTGAGTGCTACAAGTGGTTTGGCTATTAATTACATGTATGGAGATGCCTATACGAAGAGTGATACTGCTTCTGGTGGTTATAACACTTTGATTGCAGGTACAGGTATCAATGGGAATAAGATTTACAACTATATGTGGGGTGATGCACATACGGTAAGCGGTACAACTACTACCGGCGGTTACAATCTTTTCGAATTCCAGGATAATGGTACGGCAAAAGCAGGAACTCAAAACTTTATTTATGATTTCAGTCAATCAAAATCAGATCACATTGAATTCAGTCATGTTGCTGGAGTTACAGGATTTTCAAATCTTATAATTACTCAATCAAGTGGTAACACAATTATTCATGCAGGAAGTGATGTCGTGACTCTTGTTGGATTTGCAGGAACGCTTCATGCAAGTGATTTCATTTTTGTTTAATTGGCGAAAAATCAGGCTGAGAAATGGAGTCCCCTTTTACCTTTCATCCTTGCAGTACATTGTAAAGTAAGTAATAAGACGCCCCGGTAATATGCCGGGGCGTCTTATTGCTATATCATGATCATTCACCTTCCTGTATGGCCCGCGACCATGCAGCGCCCCCACAATTCTATGCAGACAGGTAAGAATTTTTTATATATGACAGGGATAACTATCTTTAGCAAAGGAAAATATGAATGCATAAAAGGGAAATTGCATGCCAAAACTAAATCAAAAAGGATTAAAATGGCTGAAAGGTTTCCACTTGATTGCCGTTTCATGCTGGGTTGGAGGTGCTGTTTCCCTCATATTGCTTTACTTCTTAAAAAGCAATGTTCGTGATGGTGGCGTTTTGTATGGAATCAACCAGAGCATTCATCATGTTGACATGGCTGTTGTTGTGCTTCCTGGTGCGATTGGCAGCCTCATTACAGGCTTGATATACTCATTATTCAGTCATTGGGGGTTCTTTAAACACAATTGGCTCATATTCAAATGGATTGTAACCGCAACAGCCATTGTTTTTGGAACATTTTTTCTTGGACCTTGGGAAACAGCGATGATGGAAATTTCCGGAAAAACTGGATTGTCATCTTTGACTGATTCAGCCTATCTTTACAATCAAAAGATGAATGTTATATTTGGCTCTCTTCAAGTTCTTGTATTGATGATTACGATATTTGTTTCCATCCTCAAACCCTGGAAACCAAAAAAAGAAACAACAGAAAACCCGATATAAAGCATCATCTGTTCTTACCGGTTTTATTAAACAATCTGATCATACAAACCTATGTCAAACGAAATAATCGACGATGTAACCGGTGGCATTAACGCGCTATCAGGGTCTGCAGGAAGAATTGCGACACAGCAGGTTGAAATGGTGACCCTTGCTATCGAGTCAGTTGCACAGCTTGTCGGATCAGTAGGCAAAACAGCATCCGATCTTCTAACCGGTACCCTAAGTGGTGTTAATCAGGTTCTTGAGAACGTATCATCAGCTCTCGCTCCTGAAAAGTAAAGCGCTCAATCACATACGGTACCGTGCAGCTCAAAAGCGTTACTGTCGGTGATTCCTGCCATGCAGAATGAACCGATGGTGACGGTCGTATTGCCAATAGTAAGGATGCAATCATTATCAACCTCCGGAGCATCATATTCCGTTCTCCCGAAAGCAATTTCTCCCTCAATCTGATCGATAAGAACTTTTGCCGTTTTCCCTTCAAATATCCGGTTCTTCTCTTCCGAAACCTCTTCCTGCAGTTCCATAATCTCTGCTACACGCTCCTGTTTCTCTTCAGTGCTGAGCGTATCCTCTAACGAATAAGCCGGCGCGTGCTCTTCATGGAAGTAAGGGAAACAGCCCAGTCTATCAAAACGTGTCGTTTCAACGAACTGCAGCAGCTCGTCAAACTCTTCCAGTGTTTCACCGGGATAACCGGCGATTAACGTTGTTCGCAGCCGGATATCGGGGTTTATCTCGCGAATGGTCTCAAGAAGTCGGACCGTTTCAAATGTATCGATTCCCCGGTTCATCGATTTCAGAATTCGGGTATTGCAATGCTGCAGCGGAATATCGAGGTAGTTGCAGATGTTTTCCCGCTTTCGCATCGTATCGATCACTTCGAGCGGAAAGTTTACCGGATAGGCGTAAAGCAGCCTTATCCAGTCAAACCCGATGTCTGACAGGCGCAGTACGAGATCGTTCAGCAATGATTTCCCCGCAAGATCGTAACCATAAAGACTTATATCCTGAGCAATAACATTCAGCTCCCTGACGCCGGTGGCACTAAGCATGGCAGCCTCTCTCAGTAACTGATCAGTCGGCTGGCTTTTGTATCGGCCCCTGATTATCGGGATGGAGCAGAATGAACAGGCGCGATTACATCCTTCAGCAATCTTGAGGTAAGCATAGTGGGGAGGTGTCAGCAATGAACGCTTGTCAAAAAGCTCTTCACGGTATTCAGCACCGATAGCAGCTAAAACTTCAGGCAGTTCACGGGTGCCGAAAAAGCCGTCTACTTCCGGCATCTCCTCTTGAAGCTCTTTTCTATAAAGTTCTGTGAGGCAGCCCATCACATAAACTCGTTTAATAGCACCCTCGTTTTTTTTATCAATGGCGGCCAGAGTTTCGGAGATTGATTCCTCTTTGGCGTCAGCAATGAAGCCGCAGGTATTAATGAGTATAGTGTCAGCTTCATCTGCCTGCTCGGTAAAAATGATGCCGGAAGCTTCAGCCTGAGCCATCAGTCGCTCGGAATCGACAGTGTTTTTTGAGCAGCCGAGGCTCAGGAGAAAGACGTTATGCTTTTTCATTGCTATTGAATCGTTCGAGAAAATCTGCTTTCCACTCTTTGAAAGAACCATTCTGTATATGTGTTCGTGCTGTAGCCGTAAGCCACATAAAAAAAGAAATATTCTGCAGTGTGCATAGTTTAAGTCCGAGAATTTCGCCCACATTCAGAAGGTGGCGAATATAAGCTCGCGAGAAGTTCCGGCAGACATTGTTATCGAACCCTTCATCGATTGAAGAGAAGTCTTCGGCATATCGCGCTGAGCGCAGGTTCATTTTTCCGTGGCGGGTATAGACCCTGCCGTTCCGCCCTTCACGGGAAGGGATAACGCAGTCAAACATATCGACGCCCCGTTCGATAGCGTTCAGGATGTTTTCAGGAGTGCCTACCCCCATCAGGTAACGTGGCTTCTCTTCAGGCAGCAGCGAATGTGAAAGATCAAGGATCCGGTACATTTCAGCAGCCGGTTCACCGACAGCCATACCACCTATCGCATAGCCGTCAAAATCAAGGTCAATCAGTGCTTTCGTAGAAATTTCACGAAGATCGGAATGGATACCACCTTGCGTAATACCGAAAAGGTATTGTTTATGACCGTAAAGGGGAGAAGTAGCTGCAAAATGTTTTTTTGCCCGTTCCGCCCAGCGGATAGTGAGCTCTCCCGATCTCCGGATGTACTCCTTTTCTGCAGTTGAAGGCGGGCACTCATCGAGCGGCATCATAATGTCGCTGCCGATAATGCGTTGGGTCTCTACAACATTCTCAGGGGTGAAGTGCTGTTTCGAACCATCAAGGTGCGATTTGAACATGACCCCCTCTTCGGTAATCTTTCGCAGATCAGAAAGGGAGTATACCTGATATCCCCCGCTGTCAGTCAAAAGCGGTCCATCCCAATTCATAAACCGGTGCACGCCACCGGCTTTAAAAAGAATATCGGTGCCCGGTTTCAGGTAGAGGTGGTACGTATTCGCCAGAATAATGTGAACGTTAATCTCATGAAGTTCCCGCGGTTCAACCGACTTGACGCTGGCACGCGTGCCTACCGGCATAAAGACCGGAGTAGGAATGGTTCCATGACTGGTTTCAAGAACTCCACATCGAGCAGGAGAGTAAGGATCGGTGGTAGTGATGCTGAATTTCATAGGTACTGCAGTAGTGTCGCTCAATCGAATAAAAGTCGAAGCTCATGATGCTTTAACGTTTTGAATTGTCAAAGTAGCCAATGGCCGTCACAAAAAAAAACATTCAAAGTATCCAGGCTTTGCCGTCATCCTGATAGTGCTTCGCATAGAAACACTTTTTCCGTTCTATACTCTTTGTTTTGTAAAAAAAAGTGAAATATGCGTTTTTACATGTGAATATATTCGATATATCGTATATTAAAGGCGTTAACATTGAACATTAAACTGTTTTTTAGCAGCCGAAAACTTGCACCTATTCTTATATCCAGCATGCTACCCATGACTGACTTGAGCTGCACGGGACTCGATTCTACTCTTTTTCCTTCAGGATTTGGATTTCAAGAATTTAACCCCCATAGCCATGCAAAAGTCAAGGTGCAGAAAAAAAACACAGCCTCCTCCTGTCAAGTCCAGGCATTCAAAACAGCTTGATCAGCCATCAATCAATCAAGCCTCAGATCTTCTCTCTCCCGGGGCACCGACAGAAAATCAGTTCCGTGTCATTACAGAGCACATCGACGGGGTCGCTTTTACCGTAGATTCCAACTCGATATTAAACTATGTTTCTCCAGCTGCTGAAAACATGTTCGGATTTTTGCCGAACGAAATGAGCGGGATGTCGTTTGCCGGATTTCTTGAAGAAGAAAAAGAAATCCCCGAAGCTTTTGCCGCCATACATAAAACCTCTCTTCATAACCTGCCGCCCCAGATTCTCGAACTGCACTTTCGCCGGAAAAATGGTTCACTTTTTTGGGGAGAGCTCCATTTAACATATTCTCTTGATGATGAAAAACCCGGAATAATCGGGCTCCTCCATGATGTTACGCTGCGTAAGAGTTTGCAGTTGCATACTCTGTTTCGTTCAAGCCTGTTTGAGAAAGCAGAGGTCTGTTCGATTGAAGAACTGCTTCAGGCGACGCTGGATGAGGCTGAGCACCTTACAGGCAGTACAATCGGGTTTTGCTATTTTCTGGGTGATGATATGAGGGAGCCTGTTATTGAGGTATTGTCAACCAATTCTGACAGCTTCTGTCCGCTGAATCAGAAAGGGTATTTTATCGAGGTACTCAAGGCTCAGGGGACGGTGATTCACAATGAAATCGATACGATTGAGATATACAGTGACTTCAGACGGACACTGGTTGTACCCATCATGAACGGCGAGATGGTTACGGCCATTATCGGGGTCGGGGGGAAATCTTCTTTTTACGGAGAAGATGATGAAAAGGAGCTAAAAGGTTTTGCGGATCTTGCCAGTGATCTTGTTCTCCGAAAACGTGCCGACCAGATTAAAAAGGACGATCAGCTATCATTGATTCAGGCCCAGAAAATGGCATTTCTTGGCAGTATTATCAATAAAATAGGAGCTGATTACCTGCACATGCTGACGTTCATGCTTGAAATTTTCGACACGATTTTAGAACAGGCAAAGATAAGTCCATTGCTCGGGAAAAAAATAATGGATAGCGTGGAATTCGTTGGTGGTTCTAAAGATATGATAACCAACCTTATAACTTTCGCTGGAAGTAGTGCCGTTATGCCACTTGTTCTCGAGTTGAATATTCTGGTAGAAGAAAAACTGAGTGAACTCCGAGAGCTGATCGGTGGACGTATACCCCTGATCTGGATACCCGACAGGCAAAGAACTCTTGTAAAGGTCGATCCCTCGCAAATTGATAACCTTCTTGCCTGCCTCTGTCTCAATGCCCGGGATGCAATAACCGGTAAAGGCAGAATCACAATTGAAACCAGCCGTATTTTCATTGATCAGGACGATTGCGAAGCTGGTCACCCCTGCAATAAGCCAGGGCACTATGCGGTACTTTCCGTTACTGATAATGGCGTCGGTATTGACAAAAAGGACCTTCCCTATATTTTTGAACCATTGTTTTCTACTAAAGAGGAAGGAAAACGGATGGGTCTTGGTTTGTCTATTGCCTATGGCATATGCAAACAAAACCATGGAAGTATTGATTGCCGGACTGAGTTGGGCAAGGGAACTACTTTTACCATCTATTTGCCTCGATATATGGGGAACCATTATTTTTCTGAAGATGAGGATCCGCCTGAAAACCAGGATTTGAACAGAACAATATTGCTGGTTGAAGAAGAGCCGGATATCCTGAAACGCTACCAGCGCATGCTTGAAAAAACAGGACATACTGTTTTTGCTGTTAGTATCCCGGATGAAGCGATCAGTGTTGCGACTGAACACCGTAGTGCTATTGATCTGCTCCTGACCAATGTTGTTTTACGGAAAATAAACGGATGCAATCTTTCGCAAAAACTTCTCTTGATATGTCCTAAGCTGAAAACCCTGTTTATCTCAGATGATCATAACGATACGACTGCTCGATACGGAGAGTTGGAAGACGGAGTCGCCTTTATCCGAAAGCCTTTTTGTATTGAACAGTTGAATATGAAAATAAATGAGCTCATGAACCCAGTTCTTGTTGATCACTAAGCCTGGGTATTCAATAATCCCCGACATGTCACTTGCTTGTCGGGGCAGAGGAATCTGTTCAATCGCCGTTTTGTTCCATGGAACTTACTTTAACAGATACGCTGAGCTTTTCCTGCCCATCGCCTTTATAGGTGCCTCGTACCGGCGGAACGTCATCATAATCTCTTCCAGAACCGATTTTAATATACCGCTCATCAACAAACAGGGTACTGTGTGTCGGGTCCATACCGATCCAGCCTTTTTCATCGCCGCAATAGACTTCACACCATGCATGAGACGCCTCATCCCGTCCATCCGGAGTGCTGCCCCCGTAGAGGTACCCGCTGACATATCTGGCCGGCACGCCGAGGTAGCGGCAGGCCGCAAGCATGATATGGGCAAAATCCTGGCAGACACCACGTCCGAGCGCCATAACGACAGCGCTGGTGCTATGAACGTCGGTCACTCCTGGTTCATAGATAAATGACTCATTGATGTACCTGCATATTGACTCTGCAAGCTGAAAACTGTCGGTATCAGTCGCAAAACGGGAGGTAAAATCACGTATCGCATCATCAAAATGCACATAGCGGCTTTGGCATGAAAAATCGATCAGAAAAATATCATTATTACCGGTGGCTGCACAATGTCCGATACCGGTTTCAACGACTGAGGTCGCAACGATTTTAACCCGCTTATGACTTTGGAGCAGGTTGAAGTGATTGACGATGTTCCCGTAAAAATCGGTGTATTCAAATATGGTTACAGGGGGATCAACTTGAAGATGAAAGCTCGCGCAACGCTGATGAGCAGCAGGATTGTTGTCAGGGTGCAGCCTTACTTCAGTAGCTGTTTCATAGATTGGATTATCATATTCAAACAGGGTGGAGTGTTCAACTTTTAAAATCATGCTCTTATGTATTATGTGTCCGGTTATTGCTGCTGCTGATGCTGCTGTGCCTGGCTCCAGTTAGGGCGTCCCCCGGCAATTCCGGTAAATGGAAGGGCTTCAGCAATGTCCGGCGATTCGATTTCCGGAGTGTGATAAGCAAAATAGGTCAGATGTACCTGCTCGCCAACTTTCACTAACCGCTGCTCCAGATCTTCAAGGTAATGATGCAATCCTTTTGAAAAAATATCTTCAATTGCAGTATAGCTTAACTCAGCCTCTAATTTCCCGATCAGTCTGTCAGCGTTATTGACATAGCGATGACGCGAACTGCCCGATATACGCCACAAGGCATCCTCAGCCGCGCAAACAGAAAAGTTGATGCTGCGCGGAAATGATCTATCTAAAATGAGAAAACGAAGAATATTGTCAGGATCAATTTTCGACAGGTAAACTTTACGGAACGCCTCCAATGCACTGCAGCTTTTCAGTACCGCCATCCATTGAATAATATCCTCCGAGCCCTCAACAATTTCCGGCTGGCTTTGCGCTTCCGAAAGCAGCATATGATACTTGACATCAATCAGACGTGCAATATTGTCCGTTCTTTCCAGATACTTTGCAATTTGTATAAAATCCCACCCCTCATTATGTGAAAACGTATTGTCCGTAATGCCCTGAAAGAGATGTGATGCATTTTTGATCTCTTTATAAAACCCGTATGGATTGTTATGGACAAACTGCGGGTTAATACTCTGCAGGTAGTGATAAAGGTTATTGACCTGCTCCCACATTTCGCTGGAAATGCTCTCGATAATGCTCCGGGCATTTTCCCTTGCCAGGCTTATGCACGACGTAATGGAATTCGGGTTATTTTTATTGAATACCAGGTAATCAGTAACTGTATATGCTGAGTATTCGTTATAAAGAGAGTTAAAGCGCTCCTTGTCGCTGGTGACAAGAATAAGTGCCACCCAGTAGCTTGGGTTTTCAACATGGGTAATTTTATTAAGGTCGAGCAGCAGGTTGAAATTGACGTCGAGAAACCTTGCTGTGTTTTCAGCCCGTTCAAAATAACGACTCATCCAGAACAGTGATTCGGCAACACGGCTTAACATAGATAATCAGAAATTAGTGTTTATTCATCGACAACCCAGGTATCCTTGCTGCCTCCACCTTGAGAGGAGTTGACCACAAGGGAACCACGCTTGAGGGCGACTCTTGTCAGTCCTCCTGGGACTATAGTAACTGTTTTACCGTACAAAACATAGGGACGAAGGTCGATATGACAGCCATAAAGATCGGTGTCATTGAAAAAGCTTGGATGCCGCGACAGCGAAATAGTTGGCTGGGCAATGTAATTGCGCGGATTTGCAACAATCATCTCGGCAAATTTCTCCTGCTGTTCAGTTGTTGACTCCGGCCCAATCAGCATGCCATACCCTCCGGATTCATTGGCGGCCTTCACAACGAGTGTACCAAGGTTTTCAAGAATATATTTAAGGTCAGAGGGGTTGCTTGGCAGCCAGGTCGGTACATTCTGCAGAATCGGATCCTCGCCGAGATAATATTTGATGATTGCAGGAACAAAACTGTAGATGACCTTGTCATCAGCAACTCCGGTACCGATAGCATTGGCAAGCGTCACATTTCCTTTGCGGTATGCATTAACAAGACCTGCGACACCAAGTTTCGATTCAGGACGGAACACCAGAGGGTCAATATAGGCATCATCAACTCTTCTGTAGATCACATCAACCCGTTCAAGGCCACGGGTAGTTCTTGTATAGACCTTGTTATCGTTGACAACCAGATCTTTTCCTTCAGTCAGTTCAACGCCCATCTGCCGGGCAAGGAAGCTGTGCTCAAAATAGGCTGAATTGTATATGCCGGGTGTAAGAACCACAACGTTTGGATCGCGGCGCGGACTCGGGCTGATTTCCTGCAGGGTACGAAGAAGTTCCTGCGGATAATTATCGATAGGCCGGATCTTGTATTTGTCAAAAAGCACCGGAAACGCGCGTTTCATCGCCTGGCGGTTTTGTAGCATATAGGAGACGCCGCTCGGAGTGCGAAGGTTATCTTCAAGGACTAGGTAATTACCTTCTCCGTCACGGATTAGATCACTTCCGGTGACATGAATGTAAATACCGAGAGGAGGGTTAACCCCGACAAATTCTCTTATGAAATGCTGACTTCCAAGAATCAGTTCCGGAGGAATGATTTTGTCTTTCAGGATTTTCTGTGTGTGATAGATATCGTGCAGAAACTCATTAAGTGCCGTAATCCTCTGTACAAGACCTTTTTCGATGGTCTGCCATTCATGACCCGGCACAATTCTCGGGATCAGATCAAACGGAAAAAGTCGTTCGACCCCTTCATCCTCACCATACACGGTAAAGGTGATACCCTGATTCCGAAAAAAAATATTAACAATTTCCCGGCGGGCTTTTATATCATCAATCGAAAACTGGCCAAAGCGATGAAGCAGTTTGTCGTAGTGAGCCCGGGGCATTCCATCCTTTGAGATAACTTCATCAAAAAAACGGCTGGCTTCTGCTTCATATCGCTCAAAAAAGCGACTCATACGGGTATTTCTTCTTGGTTTATGGAGAATCAGGTAACGCTACTCTTAATAGTCTCTATATACTTAAATAATTTCGGATATTGATAATAAAAGCCTAAATAAGTTATTCGCTAATTGGAAAAACTTTTATCTGGTTTTGTTGATATGTTTTTCCCGGCAGATACGTTTATTTTATCTTCTCTTGTCAGGTCGATTAATTGTTTTTATCATACTCCTCTATAACATCCGGAATAATCTATTCGTAACGTTTTAACGATAGCAACCAATGCATATACTGGTGACCGGTGCAGCCGGGTTTATTGGGTTTCATGTCTGCAAACAGCTGCTGGAGCGTGGCGACCGGGTGACCGGGGTTGATAACATGAATGACTATTACGAAGTTTCGCTCAAAGATGCGCGCCTTTCAATACTCATGCCTTATGTTGGTTTCAGGTTTATAAAAGCCGACATTGCAGACAAATCTTCAATGGAAGAGCTTTTTCTTGCAAGCTCTTTTGACCGGGTGATTAATCTTGCGGCACAGGCCGGTGTGCGTTATTCCCTGATCAACCCCCATGCATATATCAACAGTAATATTCTTGGTTTTCTCAATATCCTCGAAGGCTGCAGGCATCACGGCGTAAAGCATCTGGTATATGCATCTTCCAGTTCAGTTTACGGTGCCAATGAAACCATGCCCTTTTCAGTGCACGACAATGTCGATCATCCGCTCTCTCTCTACGCCGCAAGCAAAAAGGCCAACGAGCTGATGGCCCATACCTACAGTCATCTCTATAATCTGCCGACAACCGGACTTCGTTTTTTTACCGTCTACGGGCCATGGGGAAGGCCCGATATGGCTCTCTTTCTTTTTACAGACGCCATAATGAACAACAAGCCCATTCAGGTTTTCAATTACGGAAAACACCGCCGCGATTTTACCTTTATCGATGACATTACTGAAGGAGTTATAAGGACACTTGATCATATTGCAGAGCTTAATCCCGACTGGTCAGGCCTCAACCCCGATCCTGGTACAAGCCGCGCCCCCTGGAGAGTATACAATATTGGAAACAGCAGGCCCGTCAACCTCATGAACTACATCGAGGCACTCGAACACGAACTTGGCCGAACCGCCACAAAAGAGTTTCTGCCTATGCAGCCTGGCGACGTCCCCGACACTTACGCCGACGTAGATCAGCTCATGCAGGATGTGCAATACAAGCCGGAAACGACAGTAAAGGAAGGAATTCGCCGTTTTGTAACATGGTACCGGGACTACTACAAACTATAGGCTTCTTATAAGTCCCATAAGTCCTATAGGTCGTATAAACCCAATAAGACTTATGAGAAAGTGTGTGTTACTTTTTCGGAGTGATGGCTGAAGTGATGCCATTTATAACGCCCTGGATGAGCTGATTGGCCGTGTTTGCCGTGCTGGTGACAATCGTTGTACAGAGATTGACGCCGCTTTCAGCAACAGAAATAGCTGCATTGCAACCGTTACCCACGGCGTCAGCAACATTCTGGATTGGTTGGCCGATTGCAATAAAGAGGTCGGAAAAAATGCCGTTGTTGTCGTTTGCCATAGCTGAATGTGTTTTAAAAATGAATGTTTATGGAAATGTGTGCCACTGATTCATGAAGATTGCCATAATAAACATACAAAAAAAAATCAGGATGTTTTATCTCAATAACACTCATTATAACTCAAGTCGCTCAAGAATTATGAAAGACTGACACCAAGCGCTGAGTTTTTGAGATACCGGCCTCCGGTCAGCTTTTCGTCTGTTTCAAAACGCAGGGTACAGTGTTCAAAATATTTCATTAACTTGTTAGGCAGAGCTCAAACAACAACATGTATTAAAGGTCGGAAATGATGGAGAGTGTTTTTTTTCGTGAAAAGATTATCGCTGCTATGCTTTATGGATTTCGTTCCCTCAAAAAACCTGCATCAGTAACCATCCACCCTGAATTAATGATGAACATAAGGGCTCAGTTCAAGGATACACAGTTGGAACCAAAAAGAATTGGGGAGGTAGAAATGTTTTTCGGGCTGCCGGTAATTGAGGATGCGACAAAAGATACAGATTACATCGCTGTTGATTGAAAAATATTCCTTCATAATCTCCCCGCCTGGATCTTGCCGGTTTATTTACACTGGCGATCCCGTCAATATGTTCATGCATTGGAAACCTGCAATCTTTAGGAAGAAATGGCTGAGTTGCTGCACTTGATCTCCGGCGAAGTGAGGAAAAATGTTATCCCCCTCATTGCCAGTACAGAGAGAGAATGTTGAACGGCTGTTACATGAATTCATGCATGCATCCCGGGTATCCCATGAAAACAGACAGACAGTTATTATTGCCTCCATACACTTAAAGCTGCTGATGCAATTCTGGAATCTGTTCAGCGGGGAAAAAATAGCTTATCGATTCACACGACGAATTAACCATTCAGGACATTAGTTATTTTACAACATTCCTTATGTCTTTGTAGACGTTTGTCGGGAAGAGAATATTTACGCTGGCCGAGAGGAGACGGAAGTTTAGGGGCTTTTTGAGGTAGATATCTGCCTGGGAGATTAAAGAGTTTTTTTTGCTTCTGAGAAATGGGTCTGTTGTGATGCTGATGATGCGTATTGCGGTATTGTTATGCAGATATTTGGCAAGGGCGAGGCCGCTTTTGTCAGGCTGGTCGACATCGATAATTGCAACGCCGTGTGATTGATTGGTAAAATGATGAAAGAATTCATGCGTTGAGCTTGTACTGGTGACCTCATATCCGTCCATCTCCAGATAGGCAACAATACCTTTTTGAAGGGAGTGATCTTCGACGAGTACGATCACCCGCTTTGGAGTTATGTTTTGCGGGTGCAGTGATTGATCTATGAATTGCGCCATATGGTTATTGCCAGTGGTCATTGTCAACTCCTTTTACTTATTATGTCTGACTGAGCACAACTCTGTCGCGATTGAGAATATCAGGGGCAGCGGCAGGGGGATTATTGTGTAGGTAATAATAGCCAGAATCAGACAGGCAAAACAACCTACTAATCCTTATTTTTCCTCACATACCCTCACGGGGCGAAAAGTTTTCAGGAGTGAGTGAAAAAAATCGGAGGCTGAATTGTTATCCTGTCTTTTCTGGCCAAGAGTGCAGGCATTAGCCTGTTATTCTATAACAAAACATGGAAGCATCTGGCAGTATATGCACGAACCTCCTTGGGCGCAGTCAATGGGGTCTACGTTCATCTCGCTGCATGCCTGAACGATATCATCTTCTTCAAAGATGTATCCCTGTTTGGCTATAAACGATATTCTATCCTCAATGTCGCTTATAGCCATCACACGCTGACAAAATGTTTCATTCGATTGCATCTTCTCTACAAACGCTTTTGCATTTTCGACTGACATATTATTTTCCTTTATGTTAAATGAAAATTACTTCACCAATACATAATTGTGGGGGAGCCAGTTGTACGCCAGCTGCTCTTGTTTCAATGTCCTTTAGGGGGCATGATGAAAACACAATTATTGGAAATAATAGTCTGAAACGGACCAGCGAGACAACCCATAAATCCCTATTATTAATCACAATACCTCACATTGCAGAACAGGGGAGGCGATGAGATTGTGTGTTTAAATAAGAAAAAACTGGATTTCCAGGGGAATCAGGGAGAAACGATGGTTACGCGGGAACAACGTTTACTAATAGGCTGTAACCGGTACCATGGACTGTTTTTATTGGGGATTCGCCGCAAACTGTCAGTATTTTGCTGCGCAGGCGATTGACGAGTGATTCGAGTGACCGGTGACCGGATTCGTTGTTTAAGTATTCGAGTCTTTTTAGCAGTTCTTGTCGTGTTGACACTTCTTTAGTGTCTGAGATGAGGAAGGATATGAAGTTAAGCTCTTTTGCGGTTAATTTTATGTCTTTGCCACAGGGAGTTTGCAGCAGCCAGTTTTTCCTGATAAATATCCAGTCCGTTTTATTATTGAAGCCATCGTTTGGCGTGGTGGATTTTTGATGGTGAATACGCGCGAAAAGAGAGGTGACAATCGCTGAAAGTTCGCGGAGATCAACTGGTTTTACAAAATAAAAATCAGCTCCGCAATGGTATCCGGAAAGCTTGTCATCCATGGATGAAGATGAGGTAAGCAGAATGATGCGTATATCAGTATTCTTTCGAAGGTATTCGGTCAGTACCAGTCCGTTCTGGTCTGGCAGTCCAAGGTCGACAATGGCGATAGTGTAGGTATTTGCGGATACATTCTTATAGAATTCGAGCGCCGAACCGACTCCGGTTACATCAAACCCTGAAAGGTTGAGATATTTTACCAGGCTATCGCGGAGGTCCGAGTCATCTTCGACAATGATCAAGCGGCCTTCCTGGTTTTGTGGTGTGTGTTTGTTCATCATGATGCGTATTTAGTTGCCATTATGAGAATTCGCTATAGTCTGCAAGTGGGAGATTTACTCTTGCCTGAATCCCTTCTTGAGTACCTTCAAGCATTACGTCACCGCTGTGCTGTTCGATAATCTCCCGAACAAGCCACAACCCGATGCCTGCTCCGCTGGTATTGTGGCTTTCTGCCCCGCGAACATATTTTTCGAAAAGTTTGTCGCCTTCTGCCTTATCAAAGAGGTGGCCTTGATTGCGTATCATGATGACGACGTTTTCTGATTCTATACGCCCGACAATGTCAATGGGTGAGTTGTCAGGAGAGTATTTCTGGGCATTATCTATAAGATTGAACAGAGCTGTCTTGAGGTATTTTGTATCTCCGAATACCATATGTTCGCTGATACCATCGTCATAGTTGAAGCAGCGGTCAGGCCAGATGATGCGGATATCCTCAAGTTGTGATGAAATGAGTGGCCCGATTTGAAGACGTCTGAACTCTGCTTTTGTTCTGGGATCGTAAAGTCGGCCTCGTTCAAGTGAAATTTCCATGACTTCTATAAGTCTGCGAACTGCTCGTCGCATTTTGCTCAGTTCTGCAGAATTGGCGGATCGATAATCGGGGTTCTGGAGTTCCAGAATATCAAGATTGGTGCTGATAACTGCCAGAGGTGTACGATATTCATGAGAAATCATGGTTAAAAACCGCTGCTGCATCTCTCCTGCCTCACGTTCGGCTTCAAGCGCTGCTTGAAGCTGGTTTGCCCGGTGGCGTATTGCGATATCGTAATCATCGGGCATTTCGATTGCTTGCGGTTTTGTCCTGGGAGCATTCTCTTTGTCGGGAAGCAAGGCTTTGTTTTGGCTGTCGACAAATACAGGCAGACTGATGGTAAACGTGCTCCCCTTTCCAGGCTGACTGTCGACATGAATATGGCCATGATGCTGTTTAACGACACCATAAACCGATGAAAGCCCAAGCCCCGATGCTGTTCCGAATTCCTTCGTTGTAAAAAAGGGTTCATAGATGAGAGGAAGAAGTTCTGGAGAGATGCCTGTTCCTGTATCGGTGACTATCAAATCGACATAGGAGCCGGCCCTCTCTTTTGTTATGCCCGGCTGATCTTCTTCATGGCGGACAAGCATCGTTTCAAAAGTCAGAGTACCGCCCTGGGGCATGGCGTCTTGAGCGTTTGCTGCAAGATTCATGATGATCTGCCTGATTTTGGCTGCGTCCCCCCGTACAGGCGGCAGTGTGTTGAAATGACGGAAACAGATTTTGATATTGTCGCGAAGAAATCCTCGGATGAGTTTTTCACAATTGTTAATCTCAATATCAAGGTCAAGAGGTTTGAAGTCCAGACTTTGCTGTAGACTGAAGTCTACAAGCTGACTGACGAGATCTCTCGCAGTCAGAGCCGAAGAATATAACACCTCGATCAGTGGTTGCTGTTCGTTACTCTTGAGATGCGGATCCATGAGATACTCAGTGTAGGCGATAAGAGGTGTGAGGGTGTTGTTGAGTTCATGGGCAATTCCTGAGGCAATACGTCCGATGGATTCCCTTTTTTGTGACTCATAGATATTTTTCTCAAACTCCCGTTTTTTTTGTTCGTTTTTGAGTCTGTCGGTTATATCGCGTGTGATGCCGACAACACCTGTGACCCTGCCACTTTTATCACGCACAAGGGCGACCATAACTTCGGTCTGAAAGATTGATCCGTCTTTTCGCAACTCGTCAAATTGATAGATACCTGAGTTTATGGCCAATTCGTCACCCTCCTCGATTGCTTTTATGCGGCATTGAAGCTCTGCGGCGGCTTTTTGTGCTGCTTCAGGAGTCAGGACATCGAATAATCCAAGATGGAGCATCTCTTCCTGTGTTCGTCCGCAGAGTTTTGTAACGGAGGGGGAACTGTAGGTATACTTTCCTGTCTGGAGATCATAGGCCCATAAAAGATCGATAGAGTTATCAGAAATCAACCTGAACAATTCGTCCCTTTCCCGTAACTCGATTTCCTGTGCTTTAGTCAGAGTACTCCCGACACCATACTGTTCGGCTGATGATGGGGTGAAATCATGCATTGTCATTTCCATCACTGTGCCGATGAGCTTTATAACGACTCCACCCTGAATAAAAGGCGTGCATTCTACACGAATTTCAATATGTTCTTCTGCACTCCTTATTGCTGTGAAATTCCCGCTATAACGACTTTTTTGCGAGAGGCATTTCTGAAAAGCTTGATCGAGACGCTGATGGTCCTGCTTTACCATGCATGCTGAAAGCCCTTCGGATCCTGAAAAAGCTGATTTTTCTTCGGGATGATAGCCAAGAATGGTGTGGATTTGATCAGAAAACTCCATTTTATTGGTGGCAATATCCCATTCCCAATTAGCAAGTAGCGTTGTATCAAACGTCATTGTTTCACACATAGGATTTTCATTAAAAGAGTAAATAATGAAGGTCTTAAGTAGTTCTTAGATTGCAACGGGGGTAAGTATATCTCCTCTATGGTTAATATCAGCCATTGAGGGTCTCAAAACATGTAATCGTTTCAATCCACAAGATCCCATGAACCGCTGACACTCTCTATGCCCCTGAACATGATCGGCCTGAAGCCCTCTGTTATTCCGGTTTCAGGTGTGGAAAAAAGATAACGTCTCTTATCGAGTCCTGTCCGGTAAGAAGCATCACCAGGCGGTCAATTCCTATTCCCAGACCGGCGCATGGAGGCATGCCGTACTCAATAGCGCGAAGGAAGTCTTCATCAACAATCATAGCCTCCTCGTCGCCACGCTGTCTAAGCCGTGCCTGTGATTCCAGCCTTTCGCGCTGTATGACCGGATCGTTCAGTTCTGAAAAGGAGTTGCAGACCTCTTTTCCGCCGACAATCAGTTCAAACCGCTCCACGATTCCCGGTTGTGTTGCATGCTCCTTGGCAAGGGGCGACATTTCAGTGGGATAATCGGTTATAAACGTTGGCTGAATAAGCTTCGGCTCTACAAATTCGCCGAAAATCTCGTCGATAATTTTTCCGCTGCTGATTTTTGGATCAAGTGAAAGTCCAAGATCTTTAGCCGTATAGCGAAGCTCCTCTTCCGATTTTCCCCGAATATCCTTGCCGGTAAACTCCGCAATGGCATCAATAATGCTCAGACGTTTGAAAGGAGGCTTCAGATTGATGTCGTTGCCGAGAAAATTGGTGACATCACTCTGGTTGACCTCAAGAGCGGTCTGGTAAAAAAGCTCCTCAACCAGTTTCATCATCCAGTTATAGTCCTTGTAGGCAACATAGAGCTCAACCTGGGTGAACTCGGGGTTATGGAAACGGTCGATTCCCTCATTTCGGAAATCCTTTCCAAATTCAAACACCCCGTCAAACCCTCCAACGATAAGTCGCTTGAGATAAAGTTCATTGGCGATACGCAGGTAAAGCTGCATATCGAGTGCATTGTGATGTGTCGTGAACGGTCGTGCGGCAGCGCCTCCGTATATCGGTTGCAGAATGGGGGTTTCAACTTCAAGCCATCCTCGTTTGATAAAAAACTGTCGCATGAACGACACAAGAGCAGAGCGCTTTATAAAAGTCTCTTTTACCTCCGGATTAACAATCAGATCTACATATCTCTGTCGGTAACGAAGTTCCTTATCGCTGAAAGCGTCAAAAATTACTTTCTCCCCGTCAACCTCTTTTTCCTTGGCAACAGGTATAGGTCTCAGCGATTTGGTGAGCAGCTCCAGCTTTTCTGCATGGATTGATATCTCACCGGTTCTGGTTTTGAATGTATACCCCTTGACGCCGACAATATCGCCGATATCGAGTAATTTGAAGGTATCGTAGGCGGCTTCGCCCACCTCATCTTTTTTAAGGTATATCTGGATTCTGCCTTTAGAGTCCTGAAGATGAAAAAAAGAGGCTTTTCCCATCTTTCTAATGGTCATGATCCTGCCTGCAACCGATACAGGTTCCTGGATATCCTCCTGATAATTTATAAGAATATCATGTGACGCATGGCTGACGTTGAAATGGCACGGGTAAGGATTGACCCCTTGATTCATAAGGTGCTGCCTCTCCTCTAAACGGCGCTGCATCTGGTCATTCAGGGAGGGTTGAGCCGGTTGTTCAGAAATGTTCTGGTTCTGTTCGTTGTCTTTAAGCATGATGTCGTCTACCTGTATATTCTGTATGTGAAAAAATTTTATTAGCCTGAATTATTCCGGTCGTCAGGAGGCTGCAATAGTTTTATACCAGACGTATGGAATCGTGCCGATTTTCTGAAAAAAAGAGCGGTAAGCCCTTTTTGAAAAAACATCATAATCGTTTTTTTCGATCGCGCTTAAAATATTGCCGTAGTTTACACTGCTGATCGCGACACCAAACCGGCTTTGCTTTTTAAGCATCGGTATTCCTTTATCCGAAGAACGGTAGTAACCTCGTGCCCTTTCGATCTGAAACTTCATAAGATTGATGAAGTTATTATTTATTCTCTTTTGCATGAACTCTTCTCTCGAATAATTGAAACGGCGCAGATCCTCAAGCGGGAGATAGATCCGTCCACGGTCGACATCTTCACCGATATCACGCAAGATGTTGGTCAACTGCATTGCTATTCCAAGCTCAATTGCGTGCTCCAGCGCTCGTTTATCGCTATATCCGAAAATTTCAGACGTCATCAGCCCGACAACCGCAGCAACCTTGTAACAATAAACGTAAAGTTCCTCAAAGGTATCAAAGGGTTTGAACTCGATATCCATGGCAACACCATCCATAAGATCAAGCGGGAGCTCTATCGGGATTGTATGGCTTTTGAGGGTATCCTGCCAGGCCATCATGATCGGGTCATTAATAACGTTGCCGGCATAACACGCTTTAAGCCGGGATTTCCAGCCTTCAAGCATCTTGCTGATTTCATCGCTGGAAATCAGGCCCTTTTCAAGCTTCTCCTCAGCCATATCGACGATATCATCGACCGTTCTCAGCAGGGCATAAATGGCAAAAATTGGTTTCTGCTGCTCTTTAGGCAGAAACATGCTTGCGAGATAAAATGTTTTAGCGTGCTGACGGGAGATTTGTCTGCAATAGGCGTAAGCGTTATCAAGCGTTATCAGCTTTTCTATGTCCTTTCCGGTATTTTTTCCCTTATCGCTGTAATTCTCCGTCATACGCGCTTATATTAGCTTGTTATGGTCGCCACAGCTCTGTTATCCTCTTTAAGGTATGCCGTGAAAGCAGAAATATGTAACTTTTTAGGGCATGATAACGTTAACAAAAAGAGTTGTCAAGATAAAACAATGGTTGTAATATAGCAACAAGACAAGTTACAGATCATTATCCTTCAAATACTTACGTAATCTACTTATTGCCCTGTTGAATACTGTTACCCCGGAAAATAAAAGGGAAAAGGCCATTCTTATCGGTCTATGTTCCCCCCCTGAAACACCCAGATCTCTTGTTGAGGAATATCTCGACGAACTCGCTTTTCTTGCCGATACGGCCGGAGCGGATATTGTCGATACATTCATACAGGATAAAAAACTGCGGGACCCTGCATATTGTATCGGAAAAGGTAAGGTTGAAGAACTTGTTTTGTTTGTCAGTGAGAAGGAAATTGATCTTGTCATTTTTGATGACGATCTTTCGCCTGCCCAGGCAAGAAATCTCGAAAAGACTCTCCAGTGCAAGGTTATTGACCGCACGGCCCTGATCCTGCAGATTTTTGCCATAAGGGCACAATCTGCTCAGGCAAAAATGCAGGTTGAACTTGCCCAGCTTGAATACATGCTGCCTCGTCTTTCAGGGCAGTGGACTCACTTGTCAAAACAGAAGGGAGGTATTGGTAACAAAGGTCCCGGTGAAACCCAGATTGAAACCGACCGCCGGCTTGTACGCAACAGGATATCCCTGCTGAAAAAAAAGCTGAAAGAGGTTTCGCTCCAGCATGACACCCAGACCCAGGGTCGGCAGACAGTGCCGAGGGTATCTCTTGTCGGCTATACCAATGCAGGTAAGTCCACCCTGATGAACACTCTCTGCCCTGAGGCTCAGGCTTTTGCCGAAAACCGTTTGTTTGCCACGCTTGATACCAAAACCCGCCGTCTGGAGCTGAACATCAACAAACTTGTTTTGTTGTCCGATACGGTTGGTTTTATTCGCAAACTCCCGCACACTCTTGTCGAGAGTTTTAAATCAACCCTTGATGAGGTACTGCAGGCAGATTTTCTGCTTCATATCATCGACATAAGTCATCCCGGTTTTGAGGATCAGATGCAGGTTGTGCGCGACACACTCAAGGATATCGGTGTTATGCATGATAACATCATAGATGTATTCAACAAGATTGACGCCCTTGAAGATCCTTCAGTCCTGAAGGACATAAGTGCGAAATATCCTGATGCTGTCTTTATATCCGCTGTCCGAGGTATTAATATCTCTCTCCTTAAAGATATTATCGGCCAGCATGTTGCTCGCGATTACCGGGAGCGCCACATAACCACGCACGTGTCCAATTATAAACTGATCAGCTATCTCTACGAGCACACTGAAGTTATTGATGAACGTTGTATTGATGAAGAAATTGAGCTGACCTTCAGGGTTCATAAACACCAGCTCAAACATATTGATGCTCTCATTTCATCTTCACAAAAGCCCCATCATCATGACGCTGCAGATTTATAACACCACCAAAAGGGAGATTCCGGAGCAGATGCTCGAGCAGGCAGTTGTTATGGTTTTGAAAAATGAAGGATTTGCTGTTGAGTCGATTGTCGGAGTTTATTGCGGAAACAAAATGATGCAACGCATAAACCGTGAGTTTTTGCAGCATGATTATCCTACCGATACCATCACGTTTCGTTACAACAAGGGACGTGATATCGATGGTGAGTTTTATATTTCGCTTGATGTGGTCAAAGACAATGCTGCAAGGTTTACGGCAGATTTTCAACATGAACTTCTGCGCGTTACCTTCCATTCAGCGCTTCATCTCATTGGATATGACGACCAATCGCCTGATGAGCGCAAATTGATGCAGGAAAAAGAAGCACACTATCTCACTCTTTTCAGCGCCGAAAACTCATAACTCTACCGAATCAATGAAGAACAGTAATGATGTTCAGGACGTTCCACCCTCAAAGCCTTCATTCTGGAAGCGTTTTCTTTTGATCACGATTTCCCTTGTTATTGTAATACTTGCAGGAGGGATTTTTTTAATGCGCTACCAGGCAGAGCGCAAACAGCAGCAGCTTACAGAGCAGGCAGAGATTCGTTACATTGATATTCAGCGTCAGGAGCTGAAGCTTTTCTCTCTTCCTCTGGCGTGGTCTGTGCGCAAAGAGTTGATGCGCTTCAATTATGATCAGATCGATGAGTATTTTAATGAACTCATCAAAAGAAAAGGCTTCAGCATGATCATGCTTGTTGATCCTTCCGGTACGGTCAAGGTATCTACCGATCGGAAGCTGCAGGGGAATTCTTTTGCAAAGTCATATCCCGGTATGAATCTTGGTGCCTCGGAGTTGGTAACCTATCCGGTGCAGAAAGGAAAAAACATGTTTCTGGTTCCGGTTATGGGTCTGAGCGAGAGAATAGGGACCATTGCGTTTATATACAGTTATCAGGAATTTATGCTCCCGTGAAGTAGCGTTTAATTTTTTCTTACAGAGGGTATTCCGTTAACCATAAACAATTACTCTTATGCGAAAATTTGTATCTCCACTTCTCATCATTCTCGTCGCTTTGCTCGCACTTGGCGCCTGCAGCAGCAAAAAAACCGAGACAGCTTCCTCTACAAAAACCGGCATAACCGGTGGCTCAATCGTGCCGGCTATCCAGCCTTTTGAAGGTGTTCTTACCATGCAGACCACTATTCCTGAAGCTGGTTCCACTGAAACAAAGCTCTTTATTGCCAAAGAAGGAGTACGTACCGAAAGTACAGTACACATGAAAAATATGCCTTCAGACATGCAGATGGCTATGGTTTCTCCCTCTGAAACGCCCAATCTTATTTATCTCATCAACACTGCAAAAAAATCATATTCGGTAATTGATACCGATGCGATGAAAAAAGATATGGCAGGGGCCGAACACGCTGATGGTTATAACAATGCAAAAATTGAAAATCTTGGTAAAGAAACTGTTAACGGCTATAACTGCACTCATGTTCGACTCACTAATGGAGAGACCGTTATGGAGATGTGGGTTTCAAAAGAGATTCTTGATTACTTTACCTATGCAAGAATGCAGAGCACAAGGGACAAAAATATGCCCGAATTAGCAAAGAGAATGAAAGCAGCAGGGCTTGATGGCTTTCCTGTAAAAATATGGCATAAGCAGGCTAACATCACTACAGAACTAACCAAGGTGGAAAAACACGGGCTTGAAGCCTCTCTATTCAAAGTTCCTGCCGGCTATGCCAAAACTGAAATTCCCTCAATGCACTCCGGCACATCTGCCAGTAACAAGGGTGATCTTGAGGTCATGGTGAAGAAAATGCAGGAAGAAATGAAGAATAAGAAGAAGTAGGATTTTTTACATGGTCGGCCGGCAGGAAACTTTACACAACCAAACAAGGTGCTGAATGGACGAAAAAAAATATCAGGATGAGCAGAAAGTTGTGGTTACCGATATTCGTATGCCTTTCTGGTCCATGGTCATATTTATGGTTAAATGGGTCTTTGCCAGCATTCCGGCGCTGGTCATTTTTTCTATGATTATCAGCCTTATTACGGCAGTTATAGTGACGCTGTTTGGTGCAATGTGGGGATTTCACGGAATGTTTCATCAGGGTGGCCCTTCATTCTAAATCCATGCAGCGTCGGTTCTGAATCATTATTAACAGAATCAGTCAAAGCTATGAATATTCTTGAAACGATTTCATTGCAATGTCCATATTGCAATGAAGCAATGGAACTGCAGATTAATTGTGCAGAAGGAAATCAGGAACTTACCGAGGAGTGTCCGGTTTGTTGCAAACCTGTGACCATCGCCATAACCATTTGCGACTATGGCGTTTCATCGGTTGAAGTTTTAACCTGAGCTCTTTTCGTTTGCAATAATTTGCGGTAAAACAGGCGAGAACATGCTCACATTCCCCTTCACAAGGTATAGACAGGCAGTTGTTCTCTTCGCATTTCTGTGTTCCCTTTTTGGCTGCGACAAGATTAAAGACATCCAGCAGACTTGCCTGATTAATTCAGGATATAGGATTGGTCAGATGGTCATCAAACCCCGGTTTGATGGTGCAGGAGATTTTTCAGAGGGACTGGCGCCGGTTAGAATTGGAAATGTGAAAACAGGCAAATGGGGATATATCAGTCGATAACCCGCCCCTGTTCGAAAGACTCGCTGTAATGAATATCACTGTAACTGTTTGACCTTTTCTTTAACAAGAGCGGTAATCTCATTTTTGTTCGCAGCACCAAGAACCATGCTGCGCCATTGACTTTCAGAAACCATTTTACTGATCAGTCCAAGCATTCTAATGTGACTGTTTGGATCGGAAAGGGGAGAGAGCATCATAAACATGATGCGGGCGGTATTACTTGATTCCTTGTCATAAATACCGGTTTTGTTGACTCCGATAACAATAATCGTTTTTTTAAGATTTTCAAGTCTCGCATGGGGTATTGCTATTTCCTCTCCAATAAAAGTACCGCCCTGTTTTTCCCTTTCAACGAGAGCATGTAATGCGCTGGTTTCATCAATGTCCGGATCAGCAATGCAGCATTCGTGTAACAGTTCGCGGAACGCCTCTTCCATTTCAATAATATTTTCCCACAACACAACCCTTGCATTCCTGATCGGTTCTTTCCATGCATCCTGCGGCTTGATGCCCGTCAGAAGATTGCTGAGTTTGGTTGCAGAGTATTTTTTTGTCTCGTTCGCCTTCTCTTCTCTCGTATCAAGTACAATAACGCTGATCCCGCGGCATTCGCTGATCAATCGCTCAACAATGGTTTTTTTTCCCTGGATTCGCTGCCAGAAAGGAAGCTTTCGTCCAGAATTGCCAATGATGATGTGTCCAACCCCATACTCACTGGCAAACTGCAGAATGGTTTTGACTATATCGTCTCCTTTATAGGTAAATACAGTGGCCCCAAGCTGCTGGGCAAGTACAAGGGTATTGGAAAGCATTCGCTGTACACTGGCATCAATATTGGCAGGACTCTCCGAGAGGGTCTGCACATAGACCGCATACCAGTTTCTGTTGAGTCGTCCTGCAATACGCGAAGCATAGCGTAGAATTGCTTCACAGTTCTGTGTTTTTGAGCTGAGGCAGACCATCAGCTGATCAGGATTGGAGGCCGATTCATCTTGGAGTTGGTTTCGACGTTTCGCATCGAGCTTTGCAGCAAGTTCCCTCATGGTTAGCTCCCGGAGCTGCTCAAGGTTTTCAGTCCTGAAAAAATTGGAAAGGGCGGCTTCCGAACGTTCTGGAACATAGACCTTTCCTTCTGTAAGGCGCTGACGCAGATCATCGGTCGTGATATCAACATTGACAAGCTGATCGGCCAGCCCCAGAATACGATCGGGCACCCGCTCCTTGACCTTTACACCGGTTGCATGTTCAACCGTTTCATAAAGACTTTCTATATGCTGGATGTTCAAGGTTGAAATTACATGAATACCGGCAGCAAGAATTTCCTCAACATCTTCATAACGCTTGGAATTTCTGCAGCCAGGAACATTGGTATGCGCAAGCTCATCAACAAGCACAACAGAAGGACGGCGCTGGAGTATCGCATCAATATCCATTTCGGTAATTTCAATACCCCGGTAATGCAGGCTTTTTCGTGGCATAATTTCGAGGCCGGAGAGAAGGGCTTCGGTCTCCTTTCTTTTATGGGTCTCTACAAGACCGACAACAACATCAATGCCATTATCCATAAGACGCCTTGCTTCCAGCAGCATCTGCCAGGTTTTCCCCACTCCGGCGCAGTAGCCTACATAGATCTTGAGTTTACCCTTTTGCGACTGCTGGATGAGACGCAAAAAACTGTCGGCCCTGTTGCTCTCCATAGCGTTCTTTTGATTCTGCTCAATTGGGTGCATTAATTCTGCAGTCGGTCAAGTGACCTGTTGAGCTGCAGGACATTGACCAGCGATTCATTAAGTAAGGGGATGGTGGTTTTTCCACTTTCCGGACTGTTGATAACAGCCATGACCTGATCCATAGAGAGGCCCCTTGCCTTGGCCACTCTCGGAGCCTGAAATCTTGCAGCAGCAAAAGAGATGTGAGGGTCAATCCCACTGCCTGAAGCAGTAACAAGATCAGCAGGAATTTTCTCCCCTTTCTTTAGTGCAAAAGGTGCAAGCAGTTTTTCTGTTTTTTGTCGCATTGCGAGTGAAGCAGGTGAAAGATTGCTTGCACCTGCACTGGCAGCGTTCCATGAAACAGCCGATGGACGGGACCAGAAATATTTAGGCTGCGTAAACTGCTGCCCGATCAGTTCACTGCCGACAACCTCTCCTTTTTCAGAACGGATAAGGGAGCCAGATGAGGAGAAAGGCACAACCTGACCGGCAAGAAGAATGATAGCAGTATAGAGTCCACTGCATATAACAACAGTTAAAGGAAGAAGACGAAATGATACGGCCAATTGTCGAGTGATATCCCCTAATGATAGCGTTGTTTTCATAGTAGTAGCACGTTTGTTTATACAAGACCGGTTAAAGCAATAAGCATGTCAATAAGCTTGATGCCCACAAATGGCACCATTACTCCTCCGAGACCATAGATGATAAGGTTTTTGCGTAACGTAGCATCAGCTCCCATTGGACGGTATTTGACACCCTTTATCGCAATAGGTATCAACATGGGGATGATGATGGCATTAAAAATCAATGACGACAGAATTGCACTTTCCGGTGTCGACAGATGCATGATGTTCAGCACTGCAAGCCCTGGTATTGCCAGAACAAACATGGCTGGGATAATTGCAAAATACTTGGCGACATCATTGGCGATAGAAAAAGTGGTCAACGCGCCACGGGTCATAAGCAGCTGTTTTCCAATTTCAATAATCTCGATAAGTTTTGTCGGATCACTGTCGAGATCAACCATATTGCCGGCCTCTTTGGCTGCCTGGGTGCCGGAGTTCATGGCAACGCCTATATCAGCCTGTGCCAGTGCCGGCGCATCATTGGTGCCATCGCCCATCATGGCAAGCAGCCTTCCGCCTTGCTGTTCTTTTCGGATATACGCCAGCTTGTCTTCAGGAAGTGCTTCGGCAATGTAATCATCGACACCAGCCTGAGCGGCAATAGCTCCTGCAGTCAGCGGGTTATCACCCGTCACCATTACGACACGCAAGCCCATCGCACGAAGCCTTGCAAATCGTTCGGATATGCCGGGTTTGAGAATATCAGACAAGGCAATAACACCAAGAAGATCTTTCCCATCAGCCACCGCAATAGGGGTCATTCCTTTGCGAGCAACGTTGTCAACCAGTTCCTGCATCATTTCAGAAACATTACCTCCCAGATGTTCACAGTAGTTTATAAGGGTGTCCGGTGCTCCCTTACGCAAACTCTGACCATCTGGAAAATCAATACCACTCATGCGTGATTGTGCTGAAAACTCTACAATCGTTCCCTCATCATCTGCAGATCCCTTGATCCCAAGCGTTTTTTCAGCAAGAATAATAATGGATTTCCCTTCAGGAGTCTGGTCGCCGAATGACGCTTTCATTGCCACTGTCGCAAGCCACTCCCTGCTTACGCCGGGCACAGGAAAATAATCCGTTGCCTGGCGGTTGCCGATCGTAATCGTGCCGGTTTTGTCGAGTAGCAGGGTATCAATATCACCTGCGAGTTCTACAGCTTTGCCGCTCTTTGCCAGAACATTAGCCGACAGCGCACGGTCCATCCCCGCAATCCCTATGGCAGAGAGCAATGCGCCGATAGTGGTTGGTATAAGGCAGACAAGAAGAGCGACAAGAGTGGGTACCGGAAGCGTTATTCCAAAATATTTACCGATTGGCCAGAGAGTCCCGGTTACCAGTAAAAAGGCCAGCGTCAGTCCGGCAAGAGTTACGGTCAGCGCAAGTTCATTCGGTGTTTTCTGCCGGATTGCTCCTTCAACAAGAGCGATCATTTTATCAAGAAAAGAGTTTCCGGCTGAAACGGAAATGCGCACTGTAATTTGGTCCGAAAGAACTCTTGTTCCTCCGACTACACCTGATCGGTCACCACCAGCCTCTCTCATCACCGGTGCTGATTCACCGGTAATAGCTGATTCATCAACCATGGCGGCCCCTTCAACAACCTCTCCATCTCCAGGAATGGTTTCACCTGTCAACACCTTCACCCGGTCGCCTTCACGGAGCTCGTCAGAGCTTACAGACTCCTCCTTGCCATCTTTTACTCTCCGGGCTAGTGTATTCTGACGTGTACGTTTGAGACTGTCTGTCTGCGCCTTCCCACGAGCTTCAGCAAGGGCTTCTGCAAAGTTTGAAAACATCACCGTAAGCCATAGGATGATCATCACAGCAACCGTATAGAGCTGGTGCCCAGCTCCGGAAAATGCATTTAAAATGGCAATAAGCGTTGTCAGTACTGCTCCTGCTTCTGTAACAAACATGACAGGATTTTTTACCATAACTCTGGGATCAAGCATCACTAAGGCCCGACTCAAAGCGCTCAAAACAAGCTTTTTTTCAAAAATTGATGATGTTCTTGTCTGATGGCGCTCAGATTTAACCTGATCATAGATATTCGGTAAGGGATTAGTTTTCATCACGATCTATATATTAATTCATCGAAAACTTCATGGTTCAATCCAATGTTGCAGTAAGATGATCAGCTACAGGGCCAAGAACGGCTACCGGTAAAAAAAGAAGTGCGCCTATAAAAACAACACTCCCTAAAATAATGAGTCCAAAAAGCAGGGTATCGGTCCTGAGTGTTCCTGCTGTTACCGGAACCGGTTTTTTTATCGACAATGAACCGGCAATGGCAAGAGGTAGAATGATCGGGATATAGCGCCCAAGCAGCATCACAATGCCGGTAGCAATGTTCCATGGAGCGCTGCTGTTGCCGAGTCCAGCGAAGCCAGAGCCGTTATTGGCGGATGCAGACGAAAACTCATAAAGAATTTCTGTAAAACCGTGAGCCCCCGGATTTCTGACAGTTGCGGCGCCTAAGGGTGTGGAAGCAAAGAGAGCCGTTCCACCGAGAATCAGAGCAGGATGAACCAGTAGGGCAAGCAGAGCAAGCGTCATTTCAGGGGTTTCAACCTTTCGGCCAAAATATTCCGGGGTACGGCCAACCATCATCCCGCAGATAAACACACCGACAATGATAAACACAAACATATTGATCAAACCAACCCCGACACCGCCAAAAACAACATTCAGCCACATCCCGACAAGTGGAACAAGTCCTGTGAGCGGGTTAAGACTGTCGTGCATGCAGTTAACCGAACCATTGCTGGTAGCCGTCGTAACTGCTGCCCAGAGCGCGCCTGTGCTGGTTCCAAAACGAAGCTCCTTCCCTTCAGGATTCGATGCGGCCTCGACAGGAAGCGCTGAAAGTGCTGTTGCTGGATCGCTTTCAAGCCAGACCGCTGCACCGGCTTTAAAAACAAGCAGTGTCATCATGACAGAAAATATCACAACGGCATCACGCATACGCCCGGTTATGCGTCCAAACATCCAGACTGCGGCCATTGGGATCAGCAGAATACTGATGCACCCCAGGATATTGGTAAAGAAAGAAGGGTTTTCGAAAGGATGAGCTGAATTCGGTCCGAACCATCCGCCGCCGTTGGTTCCCAGCTGTTTAATTGCCTCCATTGCAGCTACAGGCCCTCTGGCTATGGTTTGCGTTGCATTTTCAAGGGTATGGGCTATGGCCGCGCCATCCATGGTCATAGGGACACCTCCGGCCAGAAGAAGAAGGGCGACAAGAAGCGCAAGCGGCAACAGAACAAAAAAAGCCGTGCGCAACAGATCGCTGTAAAAATTACCTACAGTTTTTTTCCCGCCGAGCGCTCTGGCAAGAGCCGTAAGCGCGGCAATCCCGGTCGCCGCTGAAAAAAACTGCAGCCACATCAACCCGAATAACTGGGAGAAATAGCTCATGGATACCTCACCGGAATAGTGCTGGAGGTTGGTATTTGTTACAAACGAGGCCACAGTATTGAAAATAAGGCTTGCTTCAAGCGCTCCTTTTCCATCGGGATTCAGCGGCAGCCACTGCTGCAGCGAAAGGACAATTGCCACAAACGCGAACATTGCCACATTGAAGATCATCATCGAAAAGAGATAGCATTTCCACTCCTGCTCTTCAACGACAGCCTCACCCCCTGCTTTGCTCAAGATCCGTGCAGTCAGGCGACCATAACCGGAATCCTGAGCAGGGTCAATCAGTCGGGTCATGGCGAGCCCAAGGGGCCACGAAAGCAGGACAGGGACAATCAATACCAATACAAAAAGCAGTAACATAACGTGACAGGTTTAAAATTTTTCAGGATTGACAATGGCATAGATCAGATAAACCATGCAGCCGAAAAAGGTGAGCAAGACAATGAAATCCATGTGTGTTTTTTTAACCTCCGATATGAAGAATGATACTTGCCAATCCGGCAAGCACTGCCAGAAGCAGAAAGATGAGTAAGCCTGCAAACAGGTAATGATAAACGCTCATGAGTCTCGTCCTCCTGTCTACAGTAACCTGACTTTGAGATGAATTAGTTTGTATGGGTATGGAGAATCAGAACACAGAAACTTTTTCTGAAACGCTTTCAGCTCCGGCTGTTCTGCCAGGAGCCACTATGATTTCATTGTTACTGTTCCATCCGGAGAGGTAAAGAGCAAAGCATCCGTCAGGAGATTTGCATACATGTAAAGAATGATGTGTGTGACGTGTTATTTCGAGATTTATAATCAAAAAATTGATAGATATTACGATTCTGCTTAATCATTATCCGTGATATGGAGTTCATCATTTCCTCGTGCACAATCGATCTTCTCACAAAGAGCTTTGGCTTTTGATGCATTCAGCTTACCCTTTCTCGGGGTTCCTCCATCATCGGTGATCAAGGGTGCATCCTCTGATTCGTAGAGCGGTTCAATCCCGGAAATCCATTTCGCAGTAAATAATGAGGAATTGGTAGGTATTGAAAGGCTGTTACTTTATTTTAGCTGATATCTTTGAAGTAGGAAACGCCTCTTTTAAAGCTTTAATGACCAGTTGATGAGCTGGTTTATTCAGCTCTTCGGGGTGTCGATCAAGCCACTTGCCGACCACGTCACAAGCCTGTCCAAGTGTTGCACCGTCAGGTATTCGGAAAAGAGTATGCGTTGATGAATCGTATACGCCTGCTATATAACCAGTGTAGAATCCATCATCATTGGAATTGTAAGGCTTCCCTTCGCTTGACTTCTGGTATTCCCGCCAGGCGGTAACCAGCCCGTTTCCTGTTTTAAATTCAGCCTGAACTGTGTGGGACGAAAGAAGACAAAGAGTAATGACCAGTAAAATTTTTTTCATAATCTGATCCTTTGTTTTGTGATTTGTATTTCTATCCGGTCTTGAAAATATCCTTAATTTGACGCCGGATTTCCAAAAAACTTGTGGTCGACAAAAAAAATATTGCGGAGAAACTTTTATGTGTCGATTTTTCTTTATTAAAGAGCTTAAAGGCTGAAAATTATGCGCTGGAAATAATAAAAATGGTCGTCAAAAAAATACCATCTTTACTCAAGATAACAGATACTGGACATACAGTTAAGCTATCTTTCCATAACAGGAGAAAACCGATGAAAAAAAATATCTGTCTTACAGCTTTAATTATAGGAGTAGTTATTATAACCTCTCCATTTATAGTTCAGGCGGACGGACGGGGTCCTGGTGGTGGAGGTGGCGGCCCACATGGGGGAGGTGGCCCTGCTGGTGGTGGAGGTGGCGGCGGCCCGCATTGGGGAGGCGGCCCTGCTGGTGGTGGCGGTGGAGGCGGCCCGCATTGGGGAGGCGGCCCTGCTGGTGGTGGTGGAGGTGGGGGCCCACATGGGGGAGGCGGTGCATATTGGAGGGGTGGTCCTCACCGTGGAGGCGGTCCATATTGGGTAGGCGGTCCGTACTGGGGTTGGGATGGTCCCTATTGGGGGTGGAATGGCGGGTATTTTGTTATCGATACGCGACCAAGTTTTATTGTTCTGCCGGGTTACGGGTTTTCAGTTTCCGTTGGAACTCCTTATGACATAATCTACTACGACAAAATCTATTACATATGCAATAACAATTACTGGTATTCTTCTCCAGATTACCACGGGCCATGGGTTGTCATTGAGGCGGAGAAACTGCCGGATATCATAAGAAAATACCGCATTGATGATATAAGGAAAGCCCGTGATATTGAATATCAAGACAAGGGCAATAAAGATAGTAATGGGCATCATAACGATATCAATGGAAGCAAACAGATAAACGATAATTATCGTGACACTCACTCAAAATGATAGCGGAAAAAATAAATAACGACTAAACCTGAAAATAATGAGAAAGATAGCTATGACAGTATTGGTTGCTGGCTTTGGCATCTGGGCGGCACCGGTTTTTGCAGAAGATATCGGGGATAGCAGAAGGGCAATCCCGGAATCAGCTATAGAAACTGGTAACGGTGTATGGTCACCATCACCTTCTCCGTCAGTTGTCTATACTCGTCGAGGCAGTTGGGTAACCCCGGCGGAGTCAACAGCTGGAGCATATGTCAGTGCCAATATTGGTGGAGTAGTAATGAACAACGGTGATTTCGGTAACTACTACTACAATAATAACTCAGGTATCACCGTACTTGGGGCTCTAGGTTATGGGTTTAAAAACAACTGTAGAATTGAAGGAGAAGTTGGTTATCAGACAAACGATAATAATAATTATTATTATGGTTTAAATGTAAACAGGAATCTTTCCGTGCTCTCATTTCTCGCAAACGGTTACTATGATATACCTGTGTTCGGTGGTACCCAACCCTATATTACTGCCGGTCTGGGCGTAGCTAACGTCAGTACCAACTCTCTCACCTTGCCGAGAGGACTGCCTGACTTACCACCGATCAATAACAGCGCATTTGCATACCAGTTTGGCTTTGGCGTTACAATTCCTCTTAGTAATGCGATAAAGCTTGATGCCCGCTACCGCTACTTTGCAACTAACATTGTTGTAGATAACGTTTTTTCAAGTAATAGCTTATCAAGCAACAGCGTGCTGCTTGGCTTAAAGATTGGTATCTGAAATTTCAAAACGAAGAACCGGAACCCTCTTTGTGTTCCGGTTCTGTCGTTGAATAAGTTCCTTTCCTGTCTGCTCGCAGCAACAAATACTGCCCATTACCGATTTCCCGCTGCCGACTCCTGCAATTGCTTAATGCCTGAGACCTCAGGTTCATTTGTTGATGCTGCGGTTGCACCTGGCTTGTCTATAGCAGCCGGAGCATGAACAACCTTATTGATTTCTGTTTCAATATCACTCTGTGCTTTTTTAAATTCCCTTATACCTTTTCCCATACCCTTCATCAGTTCTGGCAGTTTTGATGGGCCAAAAAGCAACAGCACTACTCCGCCTATAAGTACTAAATCCATCTCTCCAAACATAGCAGTTCCTCATTCAGTTAGTTATTCAATACAATCTAATTCCGGAACAAAGACCAGAATGGCTGCATCTCTTCACCTTCACCCTGCAATAACCGTCTCTGATTTTCTCCTGTCGAATTCATGACAAATAATTTTTTCTTTCCCTGACGTGTAGAAGAAAACACAATCATTCCTCCATCTGGAGACCAGGATGGGTGCTCATTTTCTCCGGAATTTTTTGTCAGTTGCTTAAGATCAGATCCATCAGAATTTATAACAAATAAATCAATCTGACCTTTACTTTCCATTGTTGAGTAAACAATTTTATCCCCTGCAGGTGACCAGGACGGCTGAGTATTATAGCGTCCATTAAAGGTCAGGCGACGAGCCTCTCCAGACTGAAGATTCTGGACAAAGATTTGAGGTGCGCCATTTCTCGAAGAAACAAATGCCATTTTGCTTCCATCCGGAGAAAATGTCGGAGAAACATCTATTCCCCTGCTGTACGTCACTCTTCGGGAAATAGCACCGTCTGGCTTTATAAGATAAATTTCCTGATCACCCTCGAAGGAGAGTGTTGTGGCAACCTCATTGTTATTTCTCCAGCCTGGAGAAATGCTGACACCACTTTTGCTCGCGACGGATGTTTTCTTATCCGCAAGGTTCTTTATATAAAGAGCTGGTCTGCCGGAAGTAAAATCCGTATAGGCAAGATATCTGCCATCCGGAGATAGTGCTGGAGTCAGGGAGATGGAACGGGAATTCGTCAATTGTTCCAGGTCCTGTCCATCAAAGTTACATTCATAGATCTCCTTAAACCCTGTTTTATTTGAAACAAAAACAATTTTACTGCCGAAAACGGACTTTTTACCGGTGAGAAGCTCAATAAGATCCTCACAGAACGCATATCCTATCGAGCGAAGCTTATCTTCTTTGCCGGTATATGTTTTTTTCAAAAGAGGTTTTGCACTTGCAATCTCGTATACCTCGACATCAAAATTGACATTACCTGATTTTTTTGAAACTGTCCCTCCTGCATACACTTCAGCGCCGACAGAGTTAAGAGCTCCAAAATTAATAATAACGTTTTTCTTGTCGCTGGCATCCTTTACATTCAGCGGGGGCGGGATTATCGTGCAAATTTTGGTGAACTCAAGGCCGTTACTTATAACAGAATCGAGCGTCTGTGCCCAGTCACCCTCTTTTTTACCTTGTGCATCCGACTTGTTAAGTACTATGGCAATTTTCCCCGATCCTTCTTTGCGGATAGCAATATAGTCTCCGGAATCTGCAGCTTTAAGATGTAGAGGTATAAAAAGCAGAGCACATAAAACAATGATAATGCCGAAAACGGCATGCCTGAAAAATGGTATAGTCATAAGTTAATGGTTTGAGTATGGCAAGAGATATCAAGCGAATATAGCGCATTAAGGGCGGTAATATTATGAAACACATATCTCTGTTAAGGAGAACTGAGATGGCTTCACATACTTATCGGTTCTCGAAAATGTACCTTTTTTTCACGAGATCGAAAAATTATCCCGGAGTAATGGACGTGCTGATCAGTTCCAGAAAAAAAAATGATATTTTTTGAGCAGGATAAAAATAAAAAGATCGTCATAAAAGGTAGCTCATACATCATCTTAGAAAAACAAAGCTTACAATGTACTTGTTTGCCGCACGCCATACACGTATACTGAAAGGCTGCAGTTCGCGTTATAACCTTATGAACGTATCAAATAACAACAACAGGTGATCGCCGGTGTCAGGAATTCTTAAAATAGCATTGAAGCTTCTTGTAAATGACAGAAGCAAGTTTATCGCACTTTTGGTAGGTATTACGTTTGCTGTATTTCTCATGATCATGATGATGTCTATGTTTTCAGGAATATTAGCCCGATCATCATCATCCGTTTACAATATCGGCGCAAAAATATGGGTCATGGATCCCGCGGTGAACAATGCCACAAGCAGTATCCCTATGCCTGATTATGTCCTTTCCACCGCAAGAAGTATCAATGGGGTAAAATATGCAGTTCCCATCTACTTCGGTAATGCGCTGGTCAAACTCAAAAGTGGTGCATATCAGGCAGTATCTGTCGTTGGTCTTGATGATTCGACCTTATATGGCAGACCTGAATTGATCGAAGGAAATATTGAGGATATTTATTCTGAAAACGCATTTTTCGTGGTCAGGGATTCTGAATTCAAAAAGCTTGAAAGTCCCACTGTTGGAACCGAATTTGAAATAAACGATCATAAAGGACTTGTTGTTGGCATCGCAAAAGTTAACGCGTCGGGTCTTTTTGGTATCCCTACGGTTTACACCACCTATAATAGAGCGATTACCTACATTCCATCGATGCGCTTTACCACGTCATACATTTTGATTGAACCAAAACACGACTCTGATATTCCCTATATTCAGCGGCAAATCAAGAATCTTGGATACCAGGCCCTTACCAGAGACCAGTTTGTCCAGAAAATCTCTGATTTTTACACATACCAGACAGGTATGGGTATGAACGTCCTGATGATGACGGCAATCAGTTTTATTGTCGGCCTTTCGATCTCCGGTCAGACCTTTTATACCTTTATTCTCGAAAACATAGAACGGTTTGGCGCATTGAAGGCAATCGGGGCAAAAGGACACGAGTTGATTTCAATGATTCTGTTTCAGGCTTCATTTACGGCGCTTCTGGGTTATGGACTTGGTGTCGGGCTGGCCTCAGGCCTTATGATTCTGGCCAAGCTCCGCTTGCCAAGCTACGCAGCGCAGGTTACCTATTACAATCTCACCTTCGCCTTTGTCATGGTACTTATTATGGCAGGAGTTTCAAGTTATATCGGCGTCCGGAAAGTTCTCCAGATACAGCCGTTTGATATTTTCAGGGGCTGACAATGGGAAATGTAGCTATTAAGGCCAACGCTTTGGTTAAGTGGTTTGGCGAAGGAGAGACTAAAACTACAGCGGTGAAGAGCGCAAGTTTCGAAGCAAACTTTGGAGAGCTGCTCTATATCGTTGGTCCCTCAGGAAGCGGCAAAACAACCTTGCTCAGCATGATTTCAGGCATTCTCAAACCAAACGAGGGTGCTGTTCTCGTTGAGGGCAAAGATCTCTGGAATATGAAAAGTGACGATATCGCTGATCTGCGCTTGAATAAAATTGGCTTTGTATTTCAGGATTACCATCTTTTTCCGCGCTTGACTACGATTGAAAACGTTGCGATTCCACTGATACTGAAAAAAATGGATTGGAACGAAGCTCTGAAGGTTTCCATGGAATACCTTGAAATCGTAGGGCTTAAGGATCGGGCTCAGTTACAGCCTGTCAAGCTGAGTGGCGGTGAGCAGCAGCGCGTGGCAATTGCACGGGCAATCGCCGGCCATCCTGATATTCTGATTTTTGACGAGCCGACAGCCTCGCTTGACGGTGATACAGGAAGAAAGATCGTGGAGTTTATCAAAACAAAAATCCTTAATCAAGACCGCTGTGTCATCATTGTAACGCACGACAGCCGCATCTATGAGTATGCGGATTCAATCATGAAAATGGAAGACGGTAAAATAATTGGCTTCGAAAGAAATACTGTAACGGCTACATGAGAAATAAACTTCTAATTGGATTTGCCATCATTGGCACTCTGCTTGCAATCGGTAGTGCCTACATTTCAGGAATACCGGCCAAACCTCAGCCACCGGCATTCAAACCCGCATCGAATCCCTATGAAAAGGGTATTTATGCCAATGGCATTGTCGAAACGGTCCAGACCAGTGGTGAAAATATCAACGTCTATCCTGAAGTTTCGGGTACTGTTGTAAAAATATTGGTTGCCGAAGGCCAGCATGTACCTGCAGGAACCCCATTGTTGATTATGGATGATTCCGTACAGCGTGCTACGACTGAATCGGCCAAAGCCCAGATTGAAGTTGCAAAAGCAACATATAAGACCCTGAGCGATCAGTACGGTAAGCTGAAAGCTTCATGGCTGCTCGACCCGCGCTCAGTCAGCAAAGATGTTCTTGATACATCCGAAAATGCAGTCAAAGGAGCAAAAGCAAATCTGGAACTCACTCAAAAGCAGTATCAGGCGGCAAAAGCTCTTTTAGCGAAGTATGTTATCAACTCGCTATCGGATGGTAAGGTTCTGTCCATTAACACAGCAGTCGGAAGTTATATTTCCAGTCTTGGTGTCTATAGTACCTATACAGGAGTGCTTCAGCCTGTTATTGTGCTTGGAAATATGCAGAATGATCTTGCAGTGCGCTGTTACATTGATGAGATTCTGATTCACAGGATTCCCGATCCTGCAGATATCCGTGCAAGAATGTTTATTCGTGGAACCGATATTAATGTTCCTTTGAAATTTTTGAGAATTCAGCCGAAAGTGTCACCAAAAATCGAACTCTCAAGCGAGAGAACAGAGCGGGTTGATGTGAGGGTACTGCCGGTTATTTTCAGTTTTGAAAAACAGAAGGGCATTTCTATATATCCAGGCCAACTTGTTGATGTTTACATTGGTGAAAAAAACACTACTCAAAAAAAATAGCGAACTAAAGACGGGTTATAGCAGGGGCGGCGCTCTTCTCGTTTCATTCGGGGTATCCCTCCTTCTCTTGTCGGGATGTGCTGCAGGCCCCGACTTTGTCCGTCCAGAAGCGACGAAAGCACCTGGTTACAATTATGGTGGCGATCCAAAAGAGACCGCTTCGGGTGATGGTCTTTCACAGCGCTTTGATGATGGCGTAGCCCCCGTAGCCAACTGGTGGCATATGTTCAGTTCAAAGCAGCTGGATGCCGCTGTTACTGAAGGGCTTGCCTGTAATCCGGGGCTACAGGCAGCTCAAGCCAGTCTCAGAAAGAGTCAGGAAAATTTACGTGCCGGTTCCGGAATATTTTATCCGCAAGTCAGTGCTGCATTCGGCCAGACCCGTCAACAAAATTCACTGGCAGCCCTCGGCAGTTCTTTGCCGGGAAGTATTTTCAATTTGACAACCCTTTCCGCATCGGCAAGCTATGCACTTGATGTTTTTGGCGGACAACGGAGAGCTGTTGAAGGCCTGTCCGCCCAGGTTGACCAGCAGAGGGCTTTAACCCTTGGCACCTATATGATGCTGACAGGAAACATTGTGAACACCTCTATTGCCATTGCGGCATATCATGCAGAACTTGATGAGAGTGAAGAGTTGATTGCTCTGGAAAAAGATCAGATAAGTATTGCTGAAAAACAATATCAGGCAGGCTTAACAAACTATGGAGCGGTACTTTCATTACGCATCCAGTTGAAAGCACTTGAAGCGACACTTCCCCCGCTCCGCCAGAAGTTAAGCCAGGCTGAACATCTGCTTGCAACGCTTGAGGGCAAGACACCAGCTGAATTTAAGCCTCCGCTGGTTAGGTTTGCGGATATTTCACTGCCACGCCGGTTACCCTTATCCCTCCCGTCAGAGCTGGTTCGTCAACGACCCGATATTTTGGCTGCTGAAGCTCAGTTGCATGCAGCCAGTGCAGCGATCGGTGTTGCAACAGCAGCATTGTTCCCGAGTATTACCTTAAACGGAAATTACGGACAGACCAGTCAGACGATGAATAACCTCTTTAACAGCAGCAGTAATGTATGGGGTGTCGGGGCGAATGTGACCGCTCCGATATTTAACGGAGGCACACTTTTGGCAGAACGCCGGGCGGCAATTGATACCTACCAGCAGAGTTTTGCCAGCTATCGGCAAACCGTTCTTGCTGCATTTGCCCAGGTGGCTGATAATGTGCGTGCTTTGCAGCACGATGCAGAACTGACTCAAACAGAAGCTCAGGCTGTTAAGGACGCAAGGCTTGCAATGGATCTTCTTAATGCTAATTACCGGGCTGGAACGGCAAACTATCTGCAGGTAATCGTCACTGACATCCAGTACCGCCAGGCTAAAATAAATTACTTGCAGGCCCAGGCCCAGCAGCTGCAGGATACGACAGCGCTGTTCGTTGCCCTGGGTGGAGGTTGGTCGCATGACCTTAAAGCGAAAGAAGCGGTTTACCAGAGCGATAACAAATGATTATGTTACGCTTTTAAACTTCATATTTATACTATGGCCGGCCGGAACGCTAGAGAGCACCAATATGCCGTTGAAACCATTTTCCCAGGGGTTGGCAGGGTGCGCACAACTCAGGATATTTTATCTATACTGGCATGAAACATCAGGAGAAATAATACAAGCTGACTTCTTGTTGTGATGGAAAATAAAAGTAAACTTGATCTCTGGCTTCTGGTCCCGATGGCAGGGGTTATTATTATCGGATTGATGGCGGTTTATAGTGCAACCCACGGAACCGGTGATGCAACCCTGTTTTACCGTCAGTTCTCCTGGGGTATGATCGGTATAGTTGTTATGTCATTCATTTACACCCATGATGTTCGTGTTATCAGAGATAATGCATATATGTTTTATGCCATCGGTATTCTGCTTCTGGTAGCGGTACTGCTTTTCGGTAAAAAAGTCGGAGGCCATGCAAGCTGGATTAAAATCGGCTTTTTCAGCTTTCAGCCCTCCGAAATAGCCAAGATGTCTACCATTCTTGCGCTTGGACGGTTTCTTTCTGACGACAAAACAGACATCCGCTCACTACCTCATTTTTTTGTTGCTCTCGGAATTGCTTTTTTCCCGGCCCTGCTGATTATCCTTCAGCTTGATATGGGAACCACGATTACCTGTCTCTCATTTATTGCTCCCATGCTTGTTATATCAGGTTTCGATATCTATATACTTGCGTTGGTTGCATTCCCGCTCATTCTTATGATCAGTGGCTTTTTCAACGTTTATTTTATCGTTGCATTTGCTGTAGTTCTGTTTATCATATTGGTCTTTCTTCGTAAGAAATTTCAAATCCATCAGTTATTAGTTATTGGTTGCGGACTTGCAGCCAGCCTTTTTACTCACCGGTTTGCCGCCAACATCCTCAAGCCGCATCAGATAGACAGGATTCAGACATTTCTTGATCCCATGAACGATCCCCAGGGGGCCGGATATAATGTTCTTCAGGCAAAAATAGCAATAAGTTCAGGGGGATTGTTGGGTAAGGGGTTTCTTCAGGGAACACAGACACAACTGCGATTTATTCCGGCACAGTGGACCGATTTTATTTTTTGTGTAATTGGTGAAGAGCTTGGTTTCATAGGAGCTGCACTGTTGCTTTCGCTCTATCTCACGCTGATACTCAGGTTAATTTGGGCAATATTCTCAATTAAAAACAAGTTTGTGGAACTGACACTTACAGGATATGTATCGTTGTTATTTATACATATTGTTATCAATACCGGTATGACGATCGGTCTTATTCCTGTAATCGGCGTTCCTCTGCCCTTTGTTTCCTACGGAGGCTCTTCTTTGATTGGAAATATGATTATGGTAGGACTGGCAATGAATTTTTCCCGTAACAAGAGAAGTTTGGGGTATTAGGGGGTATAAAAAAAGCTGAAACCGAAGCTGTAAGCCGAATTCTGTGGATTACCCTGCAAAACAGGGTAAAACTGCAGCCATTTATCTAATGCGGCTTACCCGAAAACTCTTCTTGCGAAATTGAGCGGGCCGCTCTTCTCCCCCGGAGGAGAAAGTTTTCCTATTTAGCCTTGCTTCGGGGAGGTTTGCCAAGCACATTACATTACTGTAATGTCTGGTGGTCTCTTACACCGCCATTTCACCCTTACTCCGGTTTCCCGGAGCGGTTTGTTTTCTGTTGCACTATCTGTGATAACCGGCTTGCGCCGTCATCCCCGGGCTTGAGTCCCGCGACTCTCGACCGGCACCCTGCCCTGTGAAGTTCGGACTTTCCTCTGCGTAGCCTGAAGCTACACGGCGACTGCACACTTCTGGTTTCAGCTTGTCAAAGAACTCGGTTTCACTGAAAGCTTCAGCCTTCAGCTTCTTCAAAGAGACGTTCATGAACAACAATTCTACCACATGATTCACAAAGATAAAACCCCCCCTGAACAATCATGGTATGACGATTAGTAGGAACCCTTGTGTTACACCCGGAACAGGCATTACGGTTCAAGCGTACCACTGCGTTTTGCAAAGTGCCGCTTCTGAGGTGATCATACTTGTCAAGCAGCCTTATTGCTTCAGCTTTAAGAATATTGCGCTGTTCCTTGACCTTCTTTTTAAGGGAATCAACATCCTCTGCTGTTTCAATAACAATGCTGTCAAGTTCCTCTTTTTTAAGAGCAAGCTGTTTTGTCAAGTCTTCAAGCTGCTGAAGCAGTACATCATCAGGCATCATCTCTTCAGTAATTTCATCATAGCGGTTTTCGGTGATCAGCTGACGACCTTTTTTCTGGATTTCCTGTGCCCGCTGTTCAGTATGAACAATATCCTGAAGCTGAATTTCTGCTTGAGCTATTTCTTTCTCTTCATATTCAATCTGCTTTGAAAGAGCGTCATATTCCTTATTGTTGCGGGCAAGTGTCTGTTTTTCCTTGAAGTTCAGGATTTTATTTTTACACTCATGAATAGATTCATGCAGACGCTGTCTCAGCTTTAAATGATCATCAGCTATTTTTTTTCGTGATTCGATCTGACGGTTTGTAAATGTCAGGTCTTCATCCAGAGCAATAATTTCCTCTGGCAGTCCTTTCTGTAAGCTGACAATGCTTTCTATCTGATTGTCAAGGTGCTGAAGCTTGACAAGAAGGTTTATTTTTGTATGATCCACGACTGCTGATGTTTTGGATTATTAAAACATAAAAAAAAAGCACCTTCTCAGGAAAAGGTGCATACCTGGGTGTTGTGTGTGAAAAGTCTGACCGAACTGAAAAGACTGTTGAGCCTGTAGCTATGTATCTTCACGTGCATATCGCAGAGTAGATTGTTGGTGCCCGAAAGGAGACTCGAACTCCTACACCTTGCGGCGCGCGTCCCTGAAACGCGTGCGTCTACCAATTCCGCCATTCGGGCATTGCGTTATGCTCAGAAAGTAACATTAAGCAATTTTCTTTTGCCTTAAGAGCAAAAGTCAGCTTACTTAATCTCCTTATGCAAGGTGTGACGCTGCATATTTGGATTGTACTTCTTTAAAATAAGACGTTCTGTAGTATTTTTCTTGTTTTTTGTAGTCGTATATCTTGAAACAGTCTGCCCCTCTTTTTTAGCTTCAGTGCATTCAAGTGTAATAACGATTCTGTTTTCTTTTCCTTTTGCCATGGTAAGCCCGATCAGGTATGAGTTATAATAAGAGCACAGAATATAAGCCGTGTATGGTGATTTTGCAAGTTATGGGTTTTTTCTTTCGGTGATAACCGAAGAAAAGCTATTTTTCATTTCTTTAAATCACTTAAAAAAGTAAATAAATCGTGCTTGACAGTAACTCATTTCATTATATCGGTACAACACTCAGCTGTGAGGAAGTAAACCTTGACCTCCTCGCCGGTACTTACGGAACTCCACTTTTTGTAACTTCAGCCAAAAGTCTTATTGAAAGCTATAAGGCTTTCGAGCGCGCTTTTGAGACTTTACCCCATTTTACCTGCTATTCAGTCAAGGCCAATTATAATATCAGTGTTATCAAAACCTTCGCTGAGCTCGGAGCGGGTTGCGATGTCAACTCCGGCGGCGAGCTTTATCGGGCACTGCATGCAGGAGTAAAGCCGGAACGAATCATTTTTGCAGGTGTAGGCAAAAAACCAGAAGAGATAGCCTATGCACTCGAAAGCGGCGTGCTCATGCTCAAGGCTGAATCACTTTCCGAGCTCAAAGCCATCGACCGTATTGCAGGCGAGCAGGGTAAAAAAGCCTCTTTAGCCATAAGAATCAATCCGAACGTAACGGCAGAAACTCATCCCTATATAACCACTGGCGACAGCAAAGAAAAATTTGGCATTGATGAAGCTGAGTTGCCGGAAGTCTTTGCCTTGCTTCATAAGTTGCAGAACGTCAAACTCGTAGGACTCGATATGCATATCGGTTCACAGATATTTGATCCTGAATATTATGTGGCAGCAACCACAAAGCTCCTTTCTCTTTTGAATTCAGTAAGAGCTATGGGCTTTGATATTCAGTATCTTGATATCGGTGGAGGTTTTCCTGTTACCTACGATCCTCTTAAACCAGCCACACCAATTGAGCTTTTTGCCGAAAAACTGATTCCAATGCTGCTGCCGACCGGCGTCAAAGTGATTTTCGAGCCCGGACGATATCTTGTTGCAAATGCTTCGGTACTGTTGACCAAGATTCTCTATAAAAAACGCAATCATACCGGAAAAGAGTTTTTTGTCGTCGATGCAGGAATGACTGAACTGATTCGTCCTGCACTCTACCAGTCGCATCATGAAGTCCAGACAGTAACCAGTCATGATAATACCCTTATTGCTGATGTCGTCGGGCCGGTCTGCGAGTCAAGTGATTTTTTTGCCCGTCACAGGGCAATCGGTGATGCTGAAGAAGGAGAACTGCTTGCGGTTATGTCATCGGGGGCCTATGCAGCAGTGATGAGCAGCAACTACAATGGCAGGTTGCGCCCTGCGGAAGTTCTGATAAACGGCAGCGAGGTAAAACTGGTTCGCAAACGTGAAACATATGAGCAGCTTGTTCAAAATGAACTCTTGTAACTGCTCGGGTTATAAAGCCTGATGCACTGCTGGTGACGAAAGATAAGGGGTTACTGGTGAATGTTATTAAAGATTCTAAGGGTAGCGTCGGCCATGTTCAAGGTATAAAAATGAATGCCTTTGATATGATGGTCGATCAGCTCCTGTACTTGATTTGTTGCCCACTCGATACCGATTGATGCGACATCAGTGTCGTTTTTGGCATTCAGGACTTTGGACATGAGTGTGGCAGGAATTCTCGCACCGAGTGCAAGTTCCGACATTCTGATCATGCCTTTTTGTGTCGTGATAGGCATGATTCCCGGAATAATAGGTACGGTAATGCCAGCGATGGCGCAACGTTCGACAAAGTCGAAATAGTCCCGGTTATCAAAAAAGAGCTGGGTTACAATATAGTCGGCCCCGGCATCTATTTTTTCTTTCAGATACTCAATTTCTTTCAATCTGTTTGGTGTTTCAGGATGTCCTTCAGGAAATCCAGCAACTCCGACACCAATCGCTGGATAATTGGCTTTAATGAAACGGACAAGATCTATGGCATGTGGAAAATCCTTGACGGCATCTTCAATAGATTCCGACCCGGCAGGTTTGTCACCTCTGAGAGCAAGGACGTTGTTGATCCCGTTTTCAAGATAGTTTTCGAGAATCATTCCACTCTCCTCTTTGCCGGAACAAATGCAGGTCAGATGAGAGACGACTGTCAGACCTGTTTCTTTCTGAATCCTTGTAACCAGGTTATGGGTTCTTGATCGCGTTGAACCTCCCGCTCCATAGGTAACGCTGACATACGAAGGGTGAAGTGGTGAAAGCGCAGCGATGGTTTTAAACAGCTTATCCCACTCTTCATCTTTTTTCGGTGGGAAAAACTCAAAGCTGAATACAGGTTTAACGGCAGTGTCCAGTATCTCTTTGACAAGCATGCAGATAATGATGGTTAGACTCTTGATTAAAAAAAAAGAATATACAAAACAATGAATTGCTGAACGTAAAAAATATAAAGGAGCAGCGGCTCTCTGTACCGTTCTCCATTGTCCCCTACCCGGCTCTGCGGCTGCTCATAACTGCGATATCGGGAATCCTCGCAGGGGTGAATCTACCTTTTCCGCTTAAAGGATGGCTGCTTTGCTGTGTGCTCTCTTTTTTCCTGCTATTCGGAACTCTACTTTACGAAAATTTCAAGCATAAAGGACCGTTTCCCGTTTTTTTCAGCGCACTCGGCTACTCTCTTTTTGTGCTCTTCTGTTTTGCAGCCTACGGCACGTTCCGGTTGAACTATCTCCCATCCAATGGTCTCTTGCATTTCAGCGGCAAAACGGTGTTGCTTTACGGGTGCGTTGATGGACGCCCTGATATCACGGAAAAAGGAGCAGGCTGGCTTATGGATGTTGAAGAGGTCTTCGACAACGGCCGGGTAGTGAAACTCCACGACAGGGCTAAGGTTTTTCTCCGTACCTCTGGATCGTCTGCTCTTGAAGTTCACAACGGGGATATGGTCAGGGTGAAAGGGAAGCTCGACCTTATACCGGAACCCGCAAACAGGGGAGAGTACAATCCCCGAAAAGCCGGGCGGCTGAAACAGGTCGCAGTTCAGCTCTACTGCGCAGGCCCCTGGCTGGTGCAGCATGAAGGGGAGTCGAAGCTGAACGCTTTTGAGCATTACATTGTACTTCCTGTCTACAACTATATGATGACAAGTCTTGAAAAACTCATTCCCGACGGCCAGGAGCGAAAGCTGGCAGCAGGAGTGCTGATCGGCGAAAAGGAGTCCATGTCTGAGGAGGTATTCGAATCTTTCAAGCTGACCGGTACAGCGCATATCCTTGCGGTTTCCGGGCTCAATGTCGGGCTTCTTGCCCTTGCCATTCACATTTGCCTCCAGCGCCTCAAGGTCACCTCAGCAGGCCGTTGGCTCGCCATGGCGCTCTTTGCCTGTATTCTGCTGGTATACTGTTATGTAACAGGAAACTCTTCTTCCGTCCAGCGTGCAGCCTTCATGTCTCTGGTACTTATTGGGGGCGAGACCTTTGGCAGAAAAACATATCCCATTAATTCACTTGCCTTTGCAGACTTTCTTATTCTCCTGTTCAATCCTCTCGACCTTTTGAGTCCCGGGTTTTTAATGACAAACGGAGCTGTTCTGGCAATTCTTTTGATCTATCCCCGTTTCATCAGCCCAAAGCGAAAGGGGAGAGGGTTTGTTCGGAGCATCGCTCATCTCCTGTTCAGCAGCCTTATGGTAACCCTTGCCGCCATCATCGGAGTCTCCCCGATCATTGCCTACTATTTTGGAACCTTTTCCCTCATCAGCTTTATTGCCAATCTCCCCGTAGTGTTCTTTTCCAATCTCCTGATGTACGATCTTGTCCCTATGCTGCTCCTCAACCTTGTTTCAACTTACGCAGCTTCTTTTTTTGCCTCAAGCTCCTTCTTCTTTGCCGAGCTTACCCTCAAATCAGCATGGTATTTCAGTACACTTCCTTTCGCCTCCATAAATATCAAGCCTGATGCGACTGAAGTCTGGATCTATTATACACTGCTTGGAGCTCTGCTGTTCTTCAGTTATCGAAAAGCCTGGGGAAGCCTTGCTGTAGCACTCCTGCTCGGAATTAACATACTCTTCTGGTACTCTTTTATCATCTATCCACACCCAGTTGCCCCCGCCATGACAACAGTCAATCTCGGCAAGGACATCGCAACACTTATTTCCTCTGGCACCGAAACGGTTCTTATCGACGCAGGTAGAGTGCCGCATGACCAGAAGCGTATTGCACAGCAGCTTGAAGAATACGGCATGGCAGCGCCAATTGCAGCCGTACAGTTCTATACCCCTGACTCACTCATCGCAAAAGTCCCTGCCCGCCATCACCTTCTGCACGACAGCACAAAACTTGTTCTCTCTTCAATCGTCATTGTCCGCCCAGAGGATAGGGTACTCAAGCTCTGGAGCCGCAAACACTCCCTGCTCATGGCGTCAGGCACAACCCGCCTGAAAGAAGAGGAACTCTATAAAGCCGATATAGCCCTTCTCTGGATCTACCGCTTTGCCGACAAACAACAGCAACAGCTCCAGGCATGGCTCAACTACGCCCATCCCAAACGCTGCATCCTCATCCCCGGCTCATTCCTATCCCATACTGACCTCGCCACCATGCAAGCCTTTGCCGCTACCCACCCCCCCCTCGAACTCCGCACCAAAACCAGCCAACTGCTAATCCCCTGAACCTCTCAGGGAGTAGGACCTTGTTCAGTAGGTGAAGTTAAGGTGAACCAGGACTCATAAGTTAAATGAGCGTTCAGATTATGAGTAACTGATTATGAAAATGATCTTACAGGTCTCAGAAGTGCAATAGCCTCCCTTGAGAGGGCAATTCGCAGTTATAGAGTGCTTTCAGAAAACAGGACTCTGACCAGGGAGGATATCGATACCGTCAAAGCCGGAGTGATACAGACCTATGGTGTTGCCTATGAACAGTGCTGGAAGTTTATGAAGCTTGTGGTTCGTGAAAAGTTGAACTGGCGGGTTATTGCAGATATAAAAGATGAATTTCAGAAATCTGAACAACCTTTTCGTGAAGATATTCTGGACCGGAACGCCATCGCAGCTGAGTTTCGAAAGGTCATGGAAGAAAATGGTTATCAGGGTCTGCACCAAAAACACTCTTCTTCCTGAAGTCCCTGCCGTCCTGTTCGTCCCTGAACTCTATTCCAGGTTCTCCCTGCTGAACAAACTTGTATCCACAAGCCCGTCAACAATTTTAGCAGTCTCAGAAGATAACCCGGGAGGATTGATTTTGTTGATGACCAGTGCCAGTGTGTAGATCTTCCCTTCAAGCGGAAGAAATTTGTTAACAACAACAACATTATCCTCTTTCAGCCTGCACTCTCCGCCTAAAAAATTACCTTTCTCATAACGAAGAGTGAATCCAAGCTCTTTTATTGTGCGTTCAAGCAGTGAAAGCTGTGCAGTTTTTTTCATGAACAGGTCTTTGATAGAGTGTTCACCTGGCTACAATCAAAAGGTATTTCAATATCGGTGCTGCATGCAGAGCCTGCATCATGCTGCCATCAAGCACAATAGCGCGAAGTTCATCAAAAGTGACGAGATGCACACTTATCTCTTCAGTTGCATCAAGCTGCTGCTTACTTATCTCTTCAACCCCTTCAGCAAGAAAGCTGTAGGTAATATTGTTCTGCAAGGCAGGGTTGGCGCTCAGTTCCATCAAAGGCCTCCATGAGCCACCACCGAAACCGGTCTCTTCAAGCAGTTCTCGTTGTGCCGACTCAAGCACGGATTCCCCGTTCTTATCGTGAACTCCAGCAGGAAGTTCATAAAAAACCTTGCCGATCCCGTGCCGGTATTGACGTATCAGCACAACTTCCTTGTTTTTCGTAACAGCGAGCACATTGCTCCATGGCGGAAACTCCCAGATGTAATAATCGTCGATAACCCTCCCGTTCGGAAGCTGAACGGTGTCCTGACGCATGGTGAGCCAAGGCTTGTTATAAAGGTATTTTGTGCCGAGGGTAGTCCAGTATCCCGGTTCGTGTTCGATCGTCATGATTACCCTCTCATTCTTGGGTCAAGCGCATCGCGGACACCGTCACCGATGAGGTTGAAGCACACAACAGTAGTCAGTATGGCAATACCGGGGAAGGTCGAAATCCACCAGTAGTTCAAAAGGCTGTCACGTCCCTCATTGATAATGTTTCCCCAGCTCGGGGTTGGCGGCTGAACTCCAAGACCAAGAAAGGAGAGCCCCGCTTCAGTAAGAATAATGCTGCCGATCCTCAATGTTGCGGCAATAATCACCGGAGTCAGGGTATTGGGCGCAAGGTGGCGAAAGATAATTCTCACGTTGGAAAGACCGAGGGATTTTGCGGCAAGAATAAACTCCTGCTCTTTGAGCGAAAGCACCTGGCTTCTGACTATTCTTGCCACTCCCATCCATCCGGTAAAAGAGAGGGTAATCACAATCAGATAAATCGAGTTTCCAAAAGTGGCGATGATGATAAGAATAAGAAAGAGAGCCGGAAATGCGATAAGGATATCGACAATTCTCATCATGACGGCATCTGCCCATCCGCCGAAATATCCCGAAGAGACCCCGATGATCGTCCCGAGAGATACGGAGATCAAGACAACAAGAAAACCGATAGAGAGCGATATTTTTGAACCGTATATCACCCGGCTGAGTATGTCCCGCCCATATTGGTCTGTCCCGAACAAAAAAGTGCGTGTAACAACAAAATCCGGTTGTTCTTCACCGGCGACCTGCCGCGTGCCGGCAAGTTCATTCATGCCAATTGTTTTTGTGCGTATGCCCTGACGGTAAATAACCCTCTCTCCATCAATGCGGTACTCGTTTACAAACCTGACCGTATTGGGTTCATTACGCGTTTTCAGCCTCTGGAAATCGCCGATCAGACTGTTGACAAGCCGCACAGTGCTTCCGTTTCCTGGCTGCAGCGGAATCATCAGCGTTTTAGGCTGTTTCAGTACAAGCGCATTCAGTCGCGCAAAAGGCGGCTGATAAGCAGTAACTAAAAAGTCCTGCTGATCATAAGGGCTGAAAGGTGCTATAAACGGAGCAAGAAATGCAAGAGAGTAAAGGATAAAGATCACTGCTGAAGCATACAGTGCTATAGTCTGGCGCATGAAAGCTCTGAAGCTTATTTTGCCGAGGCTTAGTTCAGCCGTTTGCTTTGTTTTCTTTTCAGCAGTACTTTTTCTGAATTTTTTCCTGGCAACAACAGCAAGAGATAACGGTATTGCAATAAGGTAGATTGCCCCTATCCAGAATTCAAGAATCTCTGAGGTGAAAATTTCCTTTAAAGCTTCAGGTGCGCTGAATAAAAGTATTGTCGCTGTGTACAGAGATCGAAAACTGAGCAGCACCAGATCAGCCTTGTTGAACAGAATGAGCAGAAAAGCAATAAAAGAGATCGAAAGAAAAATGATTGATCCTTTATTCTGTAATCGTATAGGTGCCGCCTTGGGCGCCTGGTTTTGCTGGGATGATGATGTGCCGTTCTCTGTTTTCAAGCTTCTGTGGCTTTCGATGAAAAAAAAGCTGCTTTTCCCTGAAGAAAAGCAGCTTTGTAAGGTAAAAAGAACCGGTTTCGAAAAAAAGTTGAACAGTTCTCAGCTTGCTGTTGTTGCAGCAGCTGCAGGTTCCGCCGTAGCTTCTGTTTCTGTTTTCGATGGAAGTACAGTAATAACCGGAATATCAGGGTCATCCATAATGATAAGATCAGTATAGGCATCCATTGGAATTTCTTTCACATGAATGGAGTGTCCTATTTCCAGTGCTGTAACATCAATGACGAAATGATCCGGCATATGTTCCGGATGACCTTTGATCGTAAGCGCATGTTTGATAATCTGTAGCTTGCCGCCTTTTTCAACTCCGGCACTGCTGCCTGAAACAGCTACAGGTACTTCGAGCTCAATGATCTCATCAGCAGAAAAGAGCTGAAAGTCAGTATGAATAATCCTGTCGGTTACCGGGTGAAACTGAACGTCCTTGATAAAAGAACGCTTAATCTTTCCATCCGGGAACTGAAGATCAATAATATGAGACTCAGCTGAGTGTACCAGCTTCCTCAGAGCAAGTTCATTGACGCCTACAGCAACTGTTTCTTCGCCTTTATGATAGATAACTGCGGGCACAATGCCGGTCTTGCGCAGTTTTTCTGCAGCGTTCTTTTTGATAACGCGAGGTTCTACCCCCAATACAATAGTTTCCATGTGGACTTCCTTTCTCTCTTTAATCGCTTGTGTTTAGTGAAGGTTCGTAAGTTTTTCAATGATGTTCTTGCTGTCGAAAAGGCAGCTGACCGAATCATCTTCATAAATACGCTTGATAGCCTCACCGAAGAGGTTGCTGACGGTTACCGTTTCAATTTTCGGTGAATATTCGTGGTTTGTGATCACAGAATCGGTCACAATTACTTTCTCAAGTATTGACGCATCAATTCTTTTAATTGCAGGCCCTGAAAGAATCGGGTGTGTTGCTGCCGCATAAATTTTAAGGCCTCCAGCCTCACGGATAGCTTTTGCAGCGTTGACCAGGGTTCCGGCAGTATCAATCATATCATCAACCAAAAGAACATTTTTTCCGCTGACATCACCGATAATATTCATGACTTCGGCAACGTTGGCAGCAGGGCGTCGTTTGTCAACAATAACCAGATCAGTGCCAAGTTCCTCGGCAAATTTTCTGGCAAGCTTTACACCGCCAACATCAGGAGAGGCAACAACAAGGTTCTCGCGAAATTCTCTATGACGGATATGGTCTATCAGTATAACGCTGGAATAGAGGTGATCAAACGGAATATCAAAAAATCCCTGAATCTGGGGTGCATGCAGATCCATTGTTAAAATCCTGTTTGCTCCCGCCTGTGTAAGCAGGTTAGCAACAAGTTTGGCTGTAATCGCTACACGAGGTCTGTCCTTTCTGTCCTGCCGGGCATAGCCGTAATAGGGAATAACAGCAGTGATTCTGGCAGCTGAAGACCTTCTGGCAGCATCAATCATGATCAGCAGTTCCAACAGGTTGTCACCGGGAGGATTGGTCGACTGTATAATGAAGAGATCCGAACCACGGATCGATTCAAAATAATTGACCGAAATCTCTCCGTCCGAAAAGTTTTCAAGCTTGGCATTGCCAAGTGACATATCGAGGTACTCAGCAATCTTTTCAGCAAGCGCCGGGTTACTGCGTCCCGCGAATATTTTAATGGGTTTTGCCATCGTGTCCTGCATATTCAGATCAAAGGGGTTATATTATGGCAGTTGTTTTACGCTCCAGAGTTTCCTTAACCGTTTTTCCGAAGTGGATAAATAATCACGAGAACTCAAATATAATTAAAAAGGCAGAAAAATTAACTATTTTTTTCCTCTTTCTAAAGCAAGCTACTTGTATTAAAAATATGACTATTCAGGAGATCAGGGACTATCTCAGCCAATTTGTTGGCACCGTTGAGCTGGTTGGTAACGCCGGTGAGTTGATTTCCGGACCTGGTAAAATAGAATCAGCACAAAAAGGGCAGGTCGGCTTTATAGCAAACGAGAAATATACAAGATTCCTTGCCACCACCGAGGCCTCACTTGTCATTGTACACAAGTCGGTTTGTGTCGATGAGTTCACCCACCGGACTTCCTTTCTCAAGGTCGGCGATCCGTATACCGCCTTTGTTTTTCTTCTCCAGAAATTTGCAACACCGCGAACAATCGCAATGAAGGGTATTGCCGCCACAGCGGTTATCGGTAAAGGTGTCACTATCGGCGAGGGTGTCTCAATCGGAGAGTATGCTGTAATCGGTGACCGCTGTACAATTGGCAGCAACGTCGTCATTGGTCCGAATGCCGTCCTTTTTCACGATATCTCTATTGGCGATAATGCCGTTTTATTTCCCAATGTGACCCTTTACGATGGCACACTTATAGGCAAAAGAGTGGTCGTTCATTCCGGAACCGTTATCGGAGCGGATGGGTTCGGGTTTGCTCCACAGAGCGATGGCTCATACGTAAAGATTCCCCAGATGGGTATTGTCGAAATTGGTGACGATGTTGAAATTGGAGCAAATGCCACAATAGACCGGGCCACCATGGGAAGTACCGTCATAGGCAGAGGTGCCAAAATCGACAACCTTGTTCAAATCGCCCACAACTGCCGTATTGGTGAAGACACCGTCATCGCCGCTCAGGCCGGTATCTCCGGCAGCGTAACCATAGGCCGCCAGTGCATGATTGGTGGCCAGGCGGGTTTTGCAGGCCACCTGGAGCTTGCCGACCGCATACACGTCGCCGCACAGGCAGGGATTTCAAAATCCTTTCTTGATCCCGGCATCGCCCTCCGCGGATACCCGGCACAACCGATGCGCGATCAGCTCAAGCACGAAGCAATGCTCCGCAACCTCGGTGCCATGAAAGAGAAATTGAATATGCTCGAAGCAGAATTGAAAGAACTTAAAAATTCGTAGAAGCATCACTAAATTCCCTTCTTTTTATTTTTTTATTCTAAGCGCCCCTTTGGGGCGCAAAAGTTTCCCGGGATGACTTTACTTCGTTTGATTATCAGCGGGTGCTGCTTATCGGCTCTTCATCCATGTATTGGCTATATCTCCATCGAGTCAAGCATCTCCTGAGCCTTATCGCAACCCTGGGCAGCCGATATCCCAAAAAATTGGGCAAGTCTCAATGCCGTTCCCGGGGTCACACCACGCTTTCCATTGATCCGCTGATACGGGATGTGAAGAGCATCGGCTAACTGCCTCTTAAAAATTATGCCAATGTTGTTAACTGCTTTTTAGTTTTGAATATCAGCAACCATTTCAGGCTCTTCGCGGAAGTTAGTGGAATGAGTTGATAAAGTCGTAGACTGCAGTATTTCAATGCGAGCCACCGAGATGCAAAAACTTACCGACCATTATCAACAACTCTTAGGATTTCCCGCCATCTGGC